>OFFI01000459.1_pt1 | contig 29562 bp, 19 predicted proteins | sample 1521351 | NCBI WGS metagenome assembly OFFI01 (sample SAMEA3504119, study PRJEB24116) | mouse gut metagenome | biome: mouse gut; feature: mouse-associated habitat; material: faeces | place: Denmark | collected 2011
TGAAAGCGGCTGGTACTGCCTGGCTCCAGCCGCTCTGCGCCCCCCTTCAGCTGGAGCAGATGGAAATAGGAATACCGATCTGGCAACAGGATGTTTTGCTTCAGCTGGTCGGCGTTAAAGCCGGTCATGACCCGCATTTCCAAAGAGTGGACAGGAACATCCAGTACCGCCGAGATGGACAGCCGGTAGGACTCGCTCCAGTATTCAGGGAAGTCGCCCCAGACATGGGCCTTGCGGTCCTGATACTCAGAAAAATTGCGGAATCCATAGCGTTGGTTACTCTGGATGAGCTCACGGCGGAATTGTATCTTGATCAAAAGATAGAGATAGAAAAGGTTTTGAAACACATGCTGCCCTTCTGAGGTAAGTCCTTTTGTACTATAACAGACCTTAAAGCAGTCGTAGAGAAGACGGCGTTCCCCGGCCAGGAGTCGAGTGGCATAGCGGCACTCCAGTTCCACGTCGGTGGGGATGGCGTAGTCCAGGCATTTGGTCAGCCCGTCCGGCTGCTCGAACTGTGCGCCATAGAGAAAGCGCAGACTCTCCACCTGCTGCTGGGTATTTCTCAATGGGGCGAGGGAGTCCAAAAAACGGTCCAGCCTGCATTTGGCAATATAATTTGGGTCACGGATACACTGAAAGAGACAGGTCCTCAGCCAGGCGGCGCAGAGTACCCGGTCTTTCCAGGGCATTACATTGTCGCCGGGGCCGAAATGGGCGCCCTGCCGCAGATTTTCATTAAATTTACTGTCGGAAAAATACTGGGCGATTTTGGACGGATGGTTCATCAGAAAGGCCCAGGACAGCGGGAAGCACTGGGTAGAACCGTTGAGGTGGTAGTGGTTTTCCGACAGCTGCCGGGATAACATGTCGTACAGCTCGGCACAGTCGATACGGATGGCGGTTGGCCAGCAGAAATTGGTGGTCCTGCACCCCTCGCGGCAGTCCTCCCAGGCCAGCCCAGCACAGGTGAACAGGTCCTGTCCCAGCTCCAGCGACAGCTCCCGCCAGTCCAGAAGTTTTTCCATCCTGCAACGGGGCACTCCGGCGGAAAATCGAAGAATCCCCTCAGAGTATATGCCCAGTAGGGAGAAAATACCGCCAGTCGGCCTGGTGCGCAGATAGTCCGCCAAGTCATAGTAGAACTGAGACAGTTCGTCCTCGGAGCGTTCCAGCATGGCCGCCCGGGCACAGTGAAGATAGCCCTCCTGGGAGAGGCCCTGGGCGCTGAGAAGGGGAAGATGCCTCTCGGACGGCCTGTCCTGGATTGTCCGTAGCAACAGTTCCGGCTGGGCCTGCTGGAACAGCACCCGGATGTGCGCTTGCGTTTCCGTCATAGTTTTTTCTCTCTCTTTTCTATGAGGTTTCGCCAGTAAAGGAGTTATTTGTCAGTTTTGGTTTGGTAGTGCTTCGCGCTTTTCTTCTCTTGAACGTCTAATATTTCGATATATTTGTCCAAAAGCTCTTCTGTCTGAGCTAATGTGAAGTCACGAATATTTTGTTTTTCTTCTGTCAGTTTGCCGCCTTGCAGATATATCAGGGGGACTATCATTTGATGAATGTTAATAATGTAATCGCTGATCCAATCCTGCTCAACAAGGTCTCGAACTTTAATTTGCTTATGGTCAATTTCCGTATCAGGCTGTTTAGACGTTTCAATTTGAGACGGATTTTCCAAAACTTTGTTGATAAATCTTCTAGCGGAAGCAATATTTGTTCTTATCTGAGACAATATTATACTCGTTTGACCTAAAAGAGTATGATGAATTCCATAGCCAAACTCTTTTGCTTGCAGATAGTCGTCATACACTTTAAAGACATTTTTATAGCGTGGTTGATCAGTAAGATAACTGATTTGTTCTAACAACCGAAGCGTATCTTCCCCGGTATAGACACCACGCATACTCTCCAAAATATCATTGGCATTCAGCTTATGATACCGTAAATTTCTAAGTAACGTATACTGTACATCCCAATTCAACAAAAGCGCAAAAGAACCAACCATTTTTTGGCGCAAATGATTATCTCTGCAATATTCTCTCCAACTTTTTGGATTTACGGAATTAAGCATGTCAATATCCCGTAGGTTAGAGTAGAAGAAATTAAAGCGAAACAAATCATGTTCGTCAGTTAGACCTTTAAATTCCTCATTGACAATTGGAAGACTGACATAACTGTGATTAACGGGCTTGATGTTTCGGCAGAAGGTGGCGACCAAGCTAAAGAAATCATAATTGAGAGAAGTTTCGGCACCACAGACTTTTTGCAGATCAGCAATATTAAGATCATACTGCCACAGCGCAAAGCCTTGCGGCTTCCGGCACAGATCCTTCCGTTTATACAGAACATCCGCTAAAAATCGTACCAGATGGTTGTCCACCTGAATATTTATCTCAGGCGGCACGTCATCGCCTGCAGAACGCCCCAGTTCCTCCAGCCTGAGTTCTACGATAGGTTCCGAGAGCTCAATTTGGTCCAATAAGAGCTGATGCAGGCGGATCGTGTAAAACACATGCAGCGCATAGATCAACTTATACTGCCTGTTGTTGCCCGGGAGGGCAGACAGAACATTCAGGGCTTCACAGACATCTGCATAGGAGGCGTTTTCGCATTCGGAGTCAAAAATATCGGATTCCGATCGTTCAATTTCCGATTTTTCTTCCCCAGAGGCGCCAGACTCGTTGGCATCTTCCTTCGGCATACCATAAATCGAGAGACCATGATTTTGACAAGTCTGGATAAAACCGTCACGGTACTCCGCCTCTGTCAGCGCAAACGCTCCGCTGATCCGATTGAACTCCACCCGCTCGCGTCCATAGTAGTCAGGGAGAATTTGCAGCAGGTATCGATTTTTGTTCTCGTCGGCCTCGTTACGTAGGCTGCGCAGGATGGTGTGTCCCTCGGCGCGCAGGTTGACGGGCGCCCACAGCTCCAGCAGGTAACGCTCAGTCAGGGCCAAATTTCTGCGCCAGGTCGCAATTTTTCCGTGGTCAAAGGGCTTTTGTCCGGAAAAATAGTCGACCAGGGTAAAATAATCGATACCCAGCTTCTCCATTTGATTGAAATAGGCCAGGAAGTGGGTCAGCTCCCGCATGTTGCCGGGCAAAAGATTGTGAAGGAAGTTTTCCGGGTTAAGCAGGATGATCCCGGTACGCTGATAGAGGAAGCGCAGGAGCTGGTTCTGGTAGGAGTAAACCACCTCCGCTTCCATTATGTTCTCGTCTGGTTTTCGCGCCTTCTCGTCCAGGATGTTGTGCCCCTTGGAATCCAGATACTTGACCTGAAGATGTTCATACTCTGTCATCAGGGCCTTCTGCAGGTCTGGCAGGTAGATCCGGTGATAGCCGGGAATCACCTTGCTGATGTACCTCTCGGCGATATCGTGGCAGCGGGCTACAGTGGCCAGACCTTTGTTTTTAATGGAGGTCTCGTACTGATGAATAAAGTACTGTTCCACCGTGGTCTCCAGCTGGGACATGTTGGCGGAAAGAAGGACAATCACCTGGGGCAGAACCAGATAGCGGCGGATATCGTCAATGATTTTGTAGGCCAGGTCAATGTTGAAGTCTGCGTCGTCTATCTGGACAACCAGGTAGGCTTGGCAGCTGTTCCGGCACATAAACCTTAAAAATTTACGGATGAGGCGGAACATGGCGCCACGCATATTGGAGCTGTTGCCCAGTTCCATCATCTGTTCCAGCAGGTCATCCTCCGGACTGTAGGTTTTGCTGTCTATAACCTGCAAATTATGGTAGCACTTTTGGAACATTTTCAACAGTTCGATCCGCTCCGACTGCTTGCTCTCCCTGTGATTGCGGTCAAAGGCCGGCTCTTCCATCCGTTTTTCCCACTCTGTCTGGAACTGGTTAAACATCCTGGAGAGGATTACCTTAATGATGGAATCGTTGCACTCCATGGTGGTGGGATCAATGCTGTCGATCACCACAAAGTGGCACTCCTGAACATTAAAGTCGTCGTTGGTCTTCCAAAAGTCGGACTTTCTCTCCAGGCAAGAATCCTCCTCCGCCGCATCCTGACAGTAGGCCTGCGGAGCAGTGGAAGGGTGGAGTTCCCGCAAAGCCTTGGAGAAAGAGACCATGGCGCTGGTTTTTCCCTGGCCTCTCTCCGCACAAAATGCAATAATATTATTGGGATACCCCAAAAGATGCTGGTTGATGGCGGCGTCAGATTGGTCGTCCACACAGGGGCTGCCCGAATTGCCTTTAAATAATCGGTTTGCCGCGATGATCTCTTTTAGGCAGTCTGCGGCCTGGCGGTAGGAGGCGGCAAAAAAAGAGTTTTTTTGATAAATGTTTTCCTCGCGGGATTGATATTCCTCGCCCTGTTTAATGGTAATAAAGGTATCCGGCTTGATATTCATAGTCTCCCCCCGTTTGATGGGCCAAGTGGTTAAAAACCCCTTGGCCCATCCATTTTAATTAGATTTTTCGATATTCCTGGAGCAAAAAGACCTGTTTGGCAAAGCTCTTGGACAGATACTCCAGCGCACGGCTTTCATGCCGTCTATCCTGGAGGCTGATCTGGTCGAACAGCAAAAAATCCCAATCCTTGATCTTCTGGTTTGCCCGTTTGAGACTTCGCATAAAGCCATACAGCTCATCGACCGTCACGTCTAACATCGCAGCAGGGAGGCAGCTGATAAACCTCTCCAACTCGCGGCGCAGATTCAGCTGGCTATCGTGGCATCTCTTATCGATGGCAATCAGGACGGGGATATAATCCTGATAGCGGGTAGGTTTGATGAAAAGGCTGTGTTCTCCCGCCCGTACCATGGTGTACAGCGTATCAGACGGGCCGGTGTGGTAAGGATTCATTCCAATAATACCAAGATCCATGTGCTGAACGATCAGACCCAGAGTGCCGTAACGGTTTAGCGGTTTTCCGGTTTCCGCCTTTTCCCAGAACCGGGCGCAGATGGACAGCGCCTCCGCACAGGAGTATCGCCGTCCCCAGTCAGCCAGGGTCTGATCGGAGAAGAAAATTCCGCTGGAGTACTTCTCGCAGGCGTTTTGCTCCGCCTCGTATCCAATGGCGGCAATGGTATCCTCCACAGCGCGGGTCAGCAGCCGATCTTCCGGCGTGTTCCCCACGGTAACACAGTTGGGGATGCACTCCAACTCTTCGGAGGTCCACAGGGGCTGAGCTCCCTCCAGCAGGATGTCAAAGTACTGTTCCAACTGATCCTGACAGGGAGGTTCCCAGGACCAGATTTCTTTCAAAGCATTTACTATCTGCTGATGATCTGCCCCTTTCCGGGAGATTCTCTTAAAGTTACGGGCAAGAAGGGCGGTCTGCAGATTTTTTGTCAGCAGCGAAAGGGAGTTTCCGGCGAAGCGTTTGAGTAGCAGGTAGGTAAGCATCAGGTCGTTGGTTTCGGAGATCCAACACAGATAATGCTCCTCACAGGGGCCGACGGCGTAGAGATCACAACTGGTAAGGAAGTCTGATGCATTTTTTAGTTCCCGCAAATCCTGACAGAGGCGACGGTGCAAACGTACCAGATTTTCTCTGGGGACATGATCAAATATGATGAACGGAATTACCATAAGGTCCCGCAGTTCCCCGGAGGCGGCGCTGAGGCGCCTCCAACGAATGGTACACACCGCCTTGGGACGGCGGGGATTCGGGTAAGCCCACAAGTAGCAGGTCTGATAAATCCGTTTTTGATGTGTTCTGACCTGAGTGAAGTGCGGGGGAGGGGGGAGGTATTCCCACTTGGAGGCATGATAGCTGGGAATTTTAAAGTTCCAGGAGTAGGTAACATTGTTGACATTGCTGTTGTTGACAAGGGACGCAAATTTTTTCGACAGCTCCCGGACCTGGATCGGGTTACAGAGCCGGTCGCAGACGAGCTGGTGGCGGTAGCGGGACAGCAGCAGCAGGGGCTCGTCATTCTGAGCATAAATACGCAGCTGAATGGAATTGACCAGACATTCCATCGCGATGGAACGGCGGGACTCGCTCATTTCGGGCTTGCAGCTCAGTCGTCCCATAACCGCACGCTCATACTGCAGCAGAAGACTATTGACAGCCCGACCGTGCAGTATGATCTCGTCCGCGATGATAACCTCGGGAAACACTTCAAACTCAGAGTAGATATCGGCGATTTTGCCGGCTTGGGCCACCAGATTGTTGTCTGTGATGAAGTGCTCCTCGATGATCGATTTTGCGCGTTTTGCAGTAATTCCATAGCTGCGCAGGAGGGGGTGGTCATCGAACAGAAATAATATTTCCGAAAAAATTTCGAAAAGTACATGGCACCTGCGGGTGAGAAAGGCAACAAAAAAATATTTATTAGCCCCCGCACGTTCCAACTCAAGGCAGCTCGAAAAGAGCCTGACGAAGAAGCGCACAAAGCTCTCATAATCGCTGCCCAGTATTTCCTTGGCTATTCTGGAAAAGTATGTCCTCGAGTCGTGGACACCCACTACAACCACCCTCTCTGGGCCTATGCATAAATATTCATCCGCGGGAATACAATAACCTTTGCGGAAACAGGGCATCCCCAGTGACGCAAAGGAGGAAGAGACGCTTCTTTGTGCAATATGCCGGCGACTAATGAAAAATATTTACAACATGGCATAATGCACAAAACCGTTGCCATTATATCACACCGGAGACAGGCAGTCAAGAGTACCTTTAAAACGTAAAATTCAAATTTTGTATAAAATAGTCCTTTTTATTACTCTAGAGGAGATCATAGCCGGGTCATCTGCCGGACGGCGGCCATCTTACCGCTCGCCGCTCAAGACCTTCGGCCACGCCCCATTCCTCGGCCCGATTTTTAAATGTGGTACGGGAAATCCCCAATTCTCTGCCGGCCTGCACCGCACTGACCCTGCCATACCACCAGTCCTCCGCCAGTTCAGAAAAGTGTTCGGGCATGGGGATGCGCTCCCGCCCGAAGCGCACCCCCCTCTCCCTGGCTGCCGCAATGCCCTCGGCTTGCCGCTGACGGATAAAGTCCCGTTCTGTCTGGGCTACGTAGCTGAGAATCTGGAGTACGATGTCCGCTACCAGGATGCCTGTGAGGTCCCGGTCTGCCCGGGTGTCCAGCAGAGGCATATCCAGCACAACGATTGCGACTCCCTTCTCTTTGGTGAGGCCGGCCCACTGCTCCAGGATTTCTTTATAATTGCGGCCCAAGCGGTCTATGCTTTTGACAACCAGCACGTCTCCGGTCTCCAGCGCCTCTGTGAGACGGAGGTAGACCGGGCGGGAAAAGTCTTTTCCGGACTGCTTTTCTATTACAATGTGTTCCTCGGGAATTCCGAATTCCCTCATCGCGATCAACTGCCGGTCCTCTTTCTGTCCCTTGGTGGATACGCGGACATAGCCATATGTTCTTGACATTCCTGATTTCCTCCTAAGAATTATTTGTGGAATATCAGTTTATTTTAGCGAAATTTGGCTGTTTCAGCTACCGCATATTGAATTAAAAGAGGACATCGGCTGAAATAATACTTCAGCAGGCATTTTTTGCTCTTTTTCGAATCCGAGTGCAGTAAATGTATCCCTTGGATGTGAACGGCAAACAGGTGGACAATGTGCCTCAGGGCGTCCTGCGGCTGCTGGGGCAAATTCCAAGGCAATCCGCCGCCTCAAAAGAATGTGAAAAAGGGGACCGGGCTTTTGGCCCGATCCCTTTTTTGTCAGCCTTGTGCGGCGGGCCGAGGCTGAATTTTGTCGAACGCCGGGTTTGTGAGGTACACATTCCGAGTGTCCATTTTCTCCTTGCACAGCCGCAGGCACTCACCGAAATTAGCGATTTAAGTAAAAGCCCCGGAGCCCAGTGTTTGCAAGGGTTCTGGGGCTTTTTCAGTGGGCTGAAAAATGTGCGGACAAGTCCCTATTTCTGGTTATTTGTCCCGCACCACGCCGCGATCTCTCCTATCAACTCTAACGGGAGCGGCTTGCTGTAGGGGATCTGAATGGCTCCTTTGCTGGTCTTATAGTCCGTCAATCTGTCGGCGAACGCTTCCACAGCCTCCGGGCCAGGGTAAAGGCCGATGTGCCGTTTGAAAGCGGCGAACTGAATCAGGTTACGGCCTTTCCAATAGGTGGGCATACTCCAGGAGATCTTTTCCTTGGCCTCCGGGATGCTGCCTTTAATGGCGTTATTGACCTGGCGCAGATAAGGTTGCACCTCTTCCGGCTGGCTGAGGATGTATTCTTCGATTGTCTCCGGCGCTTTCCCACAGTAATGATCCTGCTCTTTTCTGCGAAATGACCGGCCGCATTGGGGGCATACCCACATGGTTGGTTCCTCCTGTTTCCGCAGAATCTTTTCCATAGGCTTGCCCTTGGCAAGCTCGTCGATGAGCTTATCCAAGTACCGGATTTCTCGCATAAGAGGGTCTTCGATTTCCTCCACCCGTATGCCGCAGACCACACCCTTTATCAGCGTCCGATTGGGATTGGGGGCGGGTGCGTTGCGGAAAAAGTCTCCGTAGCAGACCGAGGATGTAAGGGCCTTTTCCAAACTTTCTGTATTGTATCCTGTCAGCCAGCAGATAACTTCATCAACCTCCGTTTGTGTACGCCCCTTCTTGACTGCCTTATTCAAAAGAAGTTCGTAGACTTTCCCAAAATCCATTTGGAATACTTTTTCATTGGTCATATGATTGGATATCCTCTTTTTTCTCTAAAGTATATCCGCTAAAGCAGTTCCCTTGTTTTTTTCGCCAGATATAGCGGAAGATTGGTAATATACCCATCCTTCCGGTAGCCACGCTTAGAGAATCGCAGAGCGTGTTCCGGCTGCTTTTCAGCAATATACCGCTTGAAGGAAGGGGCTGATTTGTCCTCGCCGCCCTTGGCCTCAATGGGGATGATCTCTGTTCCGTATTGCACCACAAAATCAATCTCACCGTTTTTGTCGGAGTAGTAGCGGGGTTCTACCTCGAACTGGCCTCGGAGCTGCTGCAAAACAAAATTCTCGGTCAGGGGGCCTTTGAATTGGTAATCGCTTTTCAACAGAATTGCGCTGTTGTCGATCCCCGCCATCTGCTTGAGCAGGCCGGTGTCAAAGACAAAGAGCTTGAACTGATCCAGCTTGTCAAAAGCGGCAAGAGGATGCTCCAGCTTGGAGATATTGTAGACCCGGTTCAGCATCCCGGCAGAAACGAGCCATTCTATCGCTTCCTCAAAGTCTCTGGCCCGTCCTCCTTCCCGGACAGCACCGTACATGAATTTCTCATTGGCTTTTGCAAGCTGGGAGACGATGCTGCGGAAAACCATCAGAATGCGGCCGCTGTTGACCTTGCCGTTGTGCTTGGAGAAGTCGTTCTCATATATCTCAATCAGCTCCCGCTGGATCTGAGCCACCTTAGCCGGGTCTTTGTATTTTATCCATAAGGCCACGCACTCCGGCATCCCGCCAATGATGAAGTAGTTATTGCAGGCTTCCATCAGACGGCGGTGGAAAATCTCCTCAATAGGCTGCTCCTTCTGGATGCCGCAGTAGAACTCATACAGGGAAGGCTCCACAGCCGCCAGAAATTCATCGAAGGTAAGAGGGGAGAGGTCCAGCAGGTTCACCATGCCCACCGGGTAGGACTTTGGCTGGGCCAGCAGCGTCCCCAGGAGACTGCCGGCCGAAATGATGTGGTACTCGTTGGCCTTTTCCTTAAAGTATTTCAAGGCGTTGAGAGCGGTGGGACACTCCTGTATCTCGTCAAAAATAACCAAAGTCTCACCGGGCAGAATTTTCTTTCCGGCAATCAGGGAGAGCAATTCTATGATCCGCTGGGGGTTCTTGTTGACCTCAAAAATAGATTTCAGTTCGTCTTCTTCATCGAAGTTGAAGTAAACGGAGTGCTCGTAGCAGCTTTGTCCGAACTCTTTCATCAGCCAGGTCTTGCCAACCTGACGTGCGCCTTTGAGTACCATAGGCTTGCGGTCTTCGCTGTGCTGCCACTTGATTAGCGCGTCTAAAGCGTTTCGCTTCATCACATCACCAGCCCTTCTTGTGTGAGATCAAAGATAGTATAACACATTTTTCCGAGAGATACAACGAGAGGTTTACACATTTTTCCCCGTCAACCAGTCCTCGATTCTGATTGCGGGGATACCCTCATAAATTCTACATCATCGGCATAAGCCTTCCTTTGAACCACTCGCCTATCGAGTGGTTTTTGTTAGACAATAAGGTCAGCACCCGATTATGGGCGCTGACCTTACTCATTTCATCTGATATGCGCCCGAATCCAGGCTAACAAATCCTGCTCATCTGCACTGCCATCGGCAATAGCGATAAACATATCCGCCAACTCACCCTTTTGCAATTCCAGATGGTAGCTGTTCCACTTCAATAGGAGTTGTGTCAGCATGGCACCGATCCGCTTATTTCCATCTATAAAGGCATGGTTAGCCGCCAATCCATATCCAAGACGGGCGATTTTTTCAATATCTGAAGGGAAAAGATCCTCTCCCGCGAAAGATTGAAGTGGCGCGGCAAGAGCTGCTTCCAAACTGGCGCGATCTCGGAGACCGTCTATCCCACCGGTGGCCTGAATAATTCGACCGTGGATCAGAATAACGTCCTCCACCTCTATCCAAATCATTCTGCCATCCTCTTATAATCTGACGCAAAATCAGCCAATAACTGGTCGGTATCTGCCAGCATTGACTCCTTAGACACAAGAGCATCTGGCTCTTGAATTGTTACAGCGAATGGCATTCCCTTTGCGCGTACAAAGGCATTGGCAAAAATATTGAAAGCAGTGGACGTTGTCATTCCCAGCTTGGCACAGATAGCGGCCATCTCTGCTTTCACATCGGAATCCATGCGGAATGTCATGTTGGTATCCATACCATCGCCTCCTCGTACGACAATTATAGTACATACTGTGTGCAAAGTCAAGTTCAATTCAGTGTTATCTATTTTATACGCGCCAGGGCATTTTGTTTGCAAGCCAAGGAAATTACGGCAGCACCACACAAAGACCGCCCGAGCACACCTGCTTTACACATTTTTCTCCGCCAGCCAGTCCTCAATCCTGATTGCTGGGATACCCTCATAATTCCCTCGGAAAGAGCCTTCTTTATACAGAACCAGCTTCGGGTAGTTGTCCCTGACCTCCAGCAGCGAACCAAACTCCCGCTGGATAGTGGCTTCATCACTGAGCAGATAGCAGACCTGAACATACAGCTTGTCACCCTGTTTCTCACCTACAAAGTCGATCTCCTTTGTCCCGACACGCCCGACACAGACCTTATATCCCCGTCGAAGCAATTCCAAGCTTACGATGTTTTCCAGCACGATTTCCACGTTTTGCAGGTTTGCCCCGATGACCGCCTCCCGCAACCCGTGATCTGCCACATAGTATTTCTCGTTGACTTTCAGTACCTTCTTGCCGTTGATGTCCTGGATCTTAAGACGGTACAGGAGGTAGGCTTCCTCACAGGCTTTCAGATAGTTCAGGATCGTTTCGGGAGCTACGGTGCGGTTCTCCGCCTTGAAGTATTTGGAGATGCTGGTGGCTGAAAAGCTCCTGCCTACGTTGGACAGGGCATAGGCGATGATACGCTCCAAGAGGCCAACGTCCCGGATGTTGTTACGCTTGACAATATCCTTCAGTACTACCGAGTTGAAGATGTCCTGGAGATAGTTTTTGCTGATCTCCGGCTTGAAATTGATGTTGGACAGAAAGGGCATACCGCCGTATTGGATATACTGGTCGAAGGTCAAGGTAGGGTCAGCCATCTGAAACTCTGTAAAGGAAAAAGGGTATACAACAAAGGAGATATACCGCCCGGCAATATAGGTCGCCAGTTCACCAGACAGCAACCGGGAGTTGGAGCCGGTGATGTAGATGTCCGCATGGAATTTCACCCGCAGGGAGTTGACCGCATTCTCCCAACCCTGCACTTCCTGTATCTCGTCAAAGAACAGGTAGAATTGCTCTTTGTTGTCGCCAATTTTCTCGCATACATAGTCGTGGAGAGCGTTGTACTCGCAAAGTCGCTGGTTGCCCAAGTCCTCAAAGTTCAGGACGATCGTGTTGGGGCTGCCTATCTCGTCACGAATTTGTTCCAGCAGAACGCTTTTACCGCCGCGCCGGATACCAGTCAATACCTTGATGATGTCCTTGCCGATGAAGGGACGGATTTTTGCTAGATAGTTCTCTCGAATGACCATGGCTGTCAGCTCCTTTCTTATAATAGGATAACACATAGTATGTCTTTCGGCCAATTAGATTTTTGGATTATATCAGATATAACTTATAAAAGCAGAAGGAGTGCTAACCGGCACTCCTTCATTCGTCATCGGGAACGTACTCCGCAATATCTTCCAAGCGGCAGTCCAGCACCGCATACAGTAAAGTATGGATCCACTGATCGATGGATTACTGTTCCATGCTTTTTGTAGCCCTTGACAAAGAATATCTGGGCTATGGGACTTTTGGACACACGTTTTCGGCCGGACGGATTACAATCTGCTGTTGACCTTTGTTGGATTTCTTGTTTTATCGGCAACATTGGGAGCCCCCCGGCATTTTCGCAAATGTTGCAGCAGCTCGTCTCCAGGCACGAAGTCCTGGCCGGCGTTGCCGCCAGCCAGGTGATCAGTAATGTTCCAGCTGCGCTACTGTTGTCCGGGTTTACGGAAAACTTGTCCGCACTGATCATCGGCGTCAATCTTGGCGGGCTTGGGACGTTGATCGCGTCTATGGCAAGTTTGATATCCTACAAGCTCATTGCGCGGGAAGAAAGTCAGGTCAAAGGGGCGTATTTCCGGTATTTTACGGTGGCGAATGTCTGCTTTCTTGTGGTCCTGTTGGTGTTTGCACTGATTCTTGAAGCACAAATTTGACGAAATAGATTGAAAAACAGCAGCCGCTATGGTAGTATATACTTAGTTTTTTATATCAACACCTGAAACGACTATTGCGAACGGCAAAAACAGATGGCGTAGTAGATGATTGGGGTTACATACAAAACTATTGAGAACACTGGAAGAAGCTAACGAACATGGTCAGACAAATACCATTTACAAAATATGAAGCGGCTCTACTTTTAGATGCCTATCTAAAAGTACTATCTGGCGAACTATCCCGGGTGGATTCTGTCAAAAACTGCTCTCAATTGTTGCGATTAATGGCAGTCAACGAAGGAATTGAAATTGATGAAACATACAGAAATGTGAATGGCATTTCATTTCAAATGGCAAGTATGGAGTCCGCCTATCAAGGAAAAACAATCATGAAACCTGCAACTCAGCTATTCACAGAAACTGTTCAACTTTTTCGGGATAATAATAAAGAATATCATAATTTGTTGAACAAGGCAAAAGATATGGCTACTGAAAAACGAGATGGTGAAGCTACGGCGCTCCAAATGTGTGAACTATGCACGACTAACCCGGCTGAGCACCAAATGATTTTGGAGGAGACGAATCGAATGACTGGAACACCGTCCAAGTCTGTTGAGGACGCCTTCTTTATGTATGCAAAAGACAAAACCGGATTTCCACCCAAAATGCTGGTTGACTATTTGCAAAAAGCAGCTGATTACTGCCATCTCAAACAGTCTCTCTTGGGCATGACTGATGCCAAAGCTGTCCATAACATACAGAAAAAGGTTGCCGAGGGAAAACTTTTACGGTTCCGTTTTGGAAAAAATGCGCAGGCCATTCGTAGTGTCACACAGCTCTATTATGCCTTTATCAAAAGTTATTGTGAGCCTAAGGAAGATGCCATCACTCAGACAGCTCCTCTGATGAAGGATGCTGTTGTGGAACAGGCTGCTTCTGACGCAGTCGAACAGGCAACTGCGGAAAACGTACCCATTATTTCTGTGGAAGAGGTCGGCGCTCTTGATGAAATCGTCGAAACAGCGGAGGGCTCAGCTCTCCAGGGGGAAACAACCAGTGTACCGGCAAATGATCAGTCTCTGGTTGATTTCAGCCAGGATGGTACATATTTGTTCACCAAGCCGGTCTCTTACACCTACAAGGGCGAGGTATACCCTGCAAAGTCCTGGAATCGGATTTATGTGGAGATTTGCGGACTTCTCTTTGCTGATTATCGCGATGCTTTTATGGGCATCATGAACGAGGATATTCCTGGATACAACACTCTGGCTTTTGCCGATGAGCGGAATTACCGGCGTATGCGAGTGCCGAAAAGTTTTGCCCCTGGCTATTATCTTGAGTCCAACCTGGATGCCACTACCATCGTCCGCAAAATACGTGGACTACATCAGTTGTTCGGGCTTGGAGACAAGTTGAGGATCTCATATAGAAGTGAGGACGGGGGGGGCGAAACATCAGAAAAAGCGCCAAACAAAGAATGGATTATCGTGCAGTTGAAAGCGCGGGGACTCACCTATCAGGACAAACGGAACTGGGGTGGATGTCTCTGGATTGTTGGCGATCATGGGCTGGATGCGTTTATTCAGGAATGTAGGATAAAAGGCTATAAACTGTCTTACAAAGCAGATGGCTGCAAAACCTATCCCAATCGCCCCGTATGGTGGACGAAGGATCATCCAAAGCAGCCCATCAAAGCAACACCTGTCATTCCAACTGGCGAAGGTCAAATTTCCTTGGACGCTTTCAAGCAGTTCCTGATCCAGGAAAAGGGCCTTGCGGATAGGACTGCTGGCAACTATTCGACCTCCATTCGGATGATTGAAGCGTATATCCAGCGCAATCATCTGGATTTCTCACTGTTGAATGCAGACGCAACTGGTGCCCAGAAAATTTTTGACTTTCTTATGGCGCGACCGGACTTTGAACAAATCAACATCCAACGTCACCGCCAGTTTAGTGCGGCCTTAGTTCAATTTGTCATTTTCCTTCGTCAAGACGGAAGCATAGCCCATGGAGGAGAGCAGAAGCTGACAGGGAAAAAAACAATCATTGAAACCGTCTTTGATGTCCTTCGTCAAGCAGGAAAACCTATGACAGTTTCAGAAATTTATCAGGCGATTATCCGGGACAATCTCTACCCCTTTGGCGCACAGAACCCGCAGTCGGTTGTGTATAGCAAAGTTTCGCTTGCATACAGGCAAACCGATACCCGCATCAGAGAAGGAAGAGATGTACTGATTCGCGCAGAGAAAGACGGTCGAAGGGTATTTCAGGTCATGTCCGCCAAAGAAGCAGCTGCATTCCTTGAAAATCAGCAAAGGAAATCTGAGCTGGAGACCGCATCACCATGGGTGGAATACGAGGCCGTTCTCAAGCAGGCCTTCCCTAAGGGATTTCAAAAGGAATCTGTCTTGGACATGAAGAAACTGCGGAAACGCTGGGCGGAGATTCACGGAGAAGAGCTGAGGGACTCTAACGAAATCGTTCGCCTACAGCTGACAGCGCACTGCGTGGATACTGGCAAGCGATGGTATCTGGCGGAACTTCTGCTGTCCGATGAAGATCGGTGGACAGTTCTACAGTACATCGAACGTGTGCTCAACAGCGGAAAGCCGGTGCTCTACTATTCTTCCATCTATGCCGCGCTGGAGCATCAGCTGGAAAGCGCGGTGCTGACGGAAGATTTGCTGGTCAGTTATCTGCTGGCGACTTGCCAGGATCGGTATATCCTCCGGGAACACTATTTGACCAACGACCGCCACGCGCAGGTGAATCTTCCTGAAGAAATTACGGACGTGATGCTAGCTTACGGTCGTCCCATTCATACAGATGAGCTGAAACAGGCGCTGCATCATTTCCCGCCAAATCAGGTGGAGCGAGAGCTTCACATTCATTCGGAGTTCATCATGGATGCTTTCCACACGTACTTCCATGAATCTATGGCGGACCTGACAGCTCAGGAGCTGGATCAGATTGCTGCATTTATCCAGGAAGAGCTGGATAATCAGGGGTATATGATTGGCGATTGGATTCAGCGAAAGCTGGTTCAGTTATATCCAGAAACTGCCGAGCGCCTCAGTTTCCTGACGCCCTTGGGGGTGCGCGGCGCAGTGGCTTATAAGCTGCGGAATCGCTTTACGTTCTCAGGCCCGGTGATCACACTCAAGGGCAACACAATGAGCATGACCGACATCTTTGCCATGTTCTGTCAGCGCCATGCGCCGTTTACACTGGATGAATTAACGGCCTTTGCCAAGGAATGCGATTCGACCATCTATATGGACACGGTTCACAGGAACTGCGCCCGTGTCAGCGAGACAGAGTTCGTTGAGACAGGAGCCGTGCGCTGGGACATTCCCCGTGTGGATGCTGCCATCGCGTTGCACTGTCCGGGAAAGTATGTATCACTGAAGAACATTCAGTATTTCGATGCGTTCCCCTACGTGGGGTACTCGTGGAATAGTTACCTGCTGGAGCAGTATGTGGCCACCGTAAGCAAGAATTTCACGCTGATGCACTCTAGCTATGCCAAGAACAATGTCTCAGGCGCTATCGTACGCCGGGATGCAGGGCTTGATTTCTTTGACGATGTTCTGGCAGACATTCTGGCTAACGCTCCAGTGGATTTGGAGAAAGATCCATGCCTAGAGCATCTGGCCAATGCGGGCTATATCACCAGGAAGAAGCTTTCCAGCATCAACGAAATTATTACGAGAGCCAAAATGCTGCGCTCTCAGAAAGGATGAGTGTCTATGTATTCCTACGAATGGGATGCTGAGACTGGCGGATATGTGCTGAACAGTACGCCACTGCCGTTCAGCAAAGAGCCGCGACCGGTGTACTATCGGGAGATGGATTTGCTTGGCTTTGATAAGTATTGGGATTATGAAAAAGATGACACTTATCCTTATATGTGGGCGGAGACAAATAAGTATTGGTACCGCGGAGAATTAGTAGCGCAATTAAAAGGAGGCACTCTATTTCAGACTCCTGAATTGATACCAGATGAGAATGCAAGAAGAAACATTGTACGCTTTGTTCCTGTAGACATTGCGAAAATGGTATCGCGCAATAGCAGTATTCTTGATAGCCTTACGGCGGAGACAATCAAGAATACATATAATACATACATTGGATACAAAGACAAAGTTGATTTGTTTTATGTGGCTTTTAGCGGAGGTAAGGACAGTGTTGTAGCCCTTGACATCGTTCAGAGAGCTATACCACATGACGATTTCTTGGTGCTGTTCGGAGATACGCAAATGGAGTTCTCTGACACTTATGATGTAATTGAGCAAACGAGAAAACAGTGCGAAGAGAAAGGTATCCGGTTCTTAGTAGCCAGATCAAAGCTTGAGCCTGGATATACGTGGGATAGAATAGGCCCTCCTGCGCAAAAGATGAGGTGGTGCTGTAGCGTTCATAAAACTGCACCACAGATTATTCGACTACGCAAATACATGAGGAATCCTCATTTCCGTGGAATGGCAATGATGGGAGTTAGAGGCGACGAAAGCATAGCGCGCAGTAAATACGATGTCGTAAATCTCGGAACAAAGCATAAAGGTCAGTATGATTATTATCCAATCCTGCGATGGAATTCAGCAGAATTGTTTCTCTATATATATCAGCAAGGGCTAATCATTAACAGAACCTATCTTCTGGGAAATAACAGAGCTGGTTGTCTTGTTTGCCCAATGGCATCAAAAAAAGGCTCTTGGGTCAGAGAACAGCTTTACGGCGATAGCCCAGATGCGAAGCATTCAACCAAATTCTTTAATGACCTAATCGTTAAAAAATCAGTTGCCAGTACTATGCTGCCAGCTGCACAACGTGAATTCATGGAGTTTGAGGGCTGGAAGTCCAGACATGATGCACGAAAGCTGAGTGCGCCGGATTTGGTGTACGACGATGAAATGCTATCCGGAGTACAGATTATTCGCATCAAGCGAATATCAACGAATTGGAGAGAGTGGATTAAGACCATCGGGGAAATAACGTATCAAGAGCCAAGAACGGTGCGCATCCATTTCGGAACTGAGTGGTTTACAGCGAGCTATGAAGAAAAAGATGAGGGACTGGAATTCCGAATCAAAACCAGCAATACAAAGGACGAAATTCTATTTATTGCAGCATTAAAGAATATCTTGCGAAAATCAGCCTATTGTATTGGCTGCCAAGTATGCGAAGCAAATTGTCCAAATGGCTTTATAAGTTTTGAGAATGGTGATGTACATATCGATGATCGGTGTGTACATTGTCTAATGTGCCACAAGGTTTCATCTTCAAGCTGCTGGGTAGCTGAATCACACAAAATGCCAAAGGAGAAGAGTACGATGACTACAAGTATCGATCGATATAAAACGCTTGGCGTTCAGTTTTCTTGGGTGAGGGATTACTTTGAGAAAAAGAACGATTTCTGGGATAATAATAATTTGGGAACGATGATGTTAAGCCCACTTAAAGCGTTTTTAGCTGATACCGGAGTAAGTCGAAAGGGAAAGATTACTGCTTTTGGCGAGCTTGTTGACACAATCGGCATTGATAGTGAAACTGCTTGGGCGCTAATGCTTTGTAACGCGGCCTATACTTCTGAAATTAATTGGTGGGTCAAGAATATCTCTTTCAACCGCCCCTATACCCCTGCGGAAATTATGGCGCTTTTGATGGATGATGTGTCCTCAGAAAAATCCCGGAAAAACGTTGTTTCCGCCATTAAAAATCTGTGTAGCAGCAATCCAATATTGGGGGACCGGATTGGCCTTGGTCATTGTAACAGCGAACAAAAGGGACGAGTAACTCATCTTCTTGATATCACTAGGACTACTTGGTCTGCTCCCGATCCCCTCGTCATCCTTTACTCCCTCTATAAGTTTGCGGAAGCCTGCGAGGGATACTATCAGTTTACCCTTACCACGCTGATAGACGATACCGTCGAACGCAGCGGCATCAGCCCTACAGAAATTTTCGGTTTAGGCACCGAGACCATGGAAAGGCTGCTCAACGGCCTATCCATCAATCACCCGGAATTTATCAACTGCTCCTTCAAAATGGATCTGGACAGCATTACTCTGCGGCCCGGCAAGACCTCAGATGACGTGCTGGAACTTTTCAAAGCATAACATAGGAGGAATCGGTCATGGCCGAGTTGTATAGAGACTACTTTGACATAGACCCGGAGTTTTTCCCTGCCGTCAACGCCAGCGTCATCGAACAGCACCCCAACCTCTGGGAAAAGTTCTATCCACACGAGACGTTTGTCAAACTCATGCGGGATCTGATCAGCTGCGTCGGTCGCTTGCAGAAGCTGTCCGTCTGGGTGGAGGGTGAATACGGCACCGGGAAATCCCATGCTGTACTGACACTCAAAAAGCTGCTAGAGGCGGACGATGCCACCACGAAGGCTTATTTTGACCGTTTCCCGGAGCAGTTGGGCAATGACCTGTATAACAAACTCTATTCTCTGAAGCACGCTGGGAACATTCTGGTGGCACACCGATATGCCTCTTCTGACATTACTAGCGAGACGGATCTACTCTTTGACGTGCAGGACAGCATTGTGGCCGCACTGCGCGAAAAGGGGTATAAGGAGGGCGACGGCGCGTTGCGGTCAGCAGCCATCCAGTGGCTGAGTGATACGGATAACAAAGCCTACTTCAACGGCCTGATGAAGGGTACCTATGCTGCAACCTTCGCCGGAGACGATGTGGACGCCCTGATTAAAAAGTTACAAACATTTGAAGGTTTGCCGCTTTCCGAAATCATGACCAAGGTCATGAAGTTGGCCAACGAGCGTGGCATCCGTGTCCTGACGCTAACCAAAGAGGTGCTACAGGACTGGATTCGTGCGGTCATTAAGGATAATAACTTGTACGGTCTCATCTTCATATGGGATGAGTTTACGGATTTCTTTAAAAATAATCGAACACGCCTGTCCGGCCTACAGGCACTGGTGGAAATGTCCGAGGGTGACTTTTTCTATCTGATTCCTGTCACCCACAATGTAGCCAACCTGTTCCCAGCCAAGGACAAGGACTGGAATGTCATCAGTCACCGCTTTGTATTGCCCTTTTGCAACATTGAGCTGCCGGACAACATGGCCTTTCGTCTGATGGGTAAAGCTCTGGAAAAGCGCCAAGATACGCACCTGATGGACGAATGGCAGGAAACCTCCGAGGAACTCTATGAGCGCACCAGAGACGCCCGCGCCTTAGTGAAAAAACAGGCCAAGATTCAAGATACGGAGTTGCGCGATGTGCTTCCCTTACATCCTTATGCCGCACTGCTGCTCAAGAACATGGCCAGCTATTATGCTGGAGATGTGCGAAGCATGTTTGACTTCCTGAAAAACGACACAGGAGATGAGATCCGTGGCTTCAAATGGTTCATTGATACCTTCGGCCCTGCGGATGACAATCCGCTACTGACAGTGGACCTGCTATGGGACTTCTTCTATGAAAAGGGCAAAGAACTGCTGGACAGGGATGTCCGCAAGGTGCTGGATAGCTTTGGTCGCGCACGCAATCTAATTGGTGATGAGCCTCGTATCCTAAAAGCGATTCTGCTCATGCAGGCCATCTATGAGAAGACAGGTTCTCAGGTGGGAACGCTCGCTCCCAGTGCGAAGAACATCGAATATGCCTTCATGGGTTCTGACTTGGACGATGGACAACCCACAAAAATCGCGGATAGCCTCGTCAGGAAGAAAATTCTCTACAAGACGCCGGGGTCAAACCTCTACAGTGCGCTTCTCAGTGCAGACGATGACATTCCTCCAGTGGATGTGAAATTTTCGAACCTTCTGACGGAAGGCAAGATGCAAACAGTCATTGAGCCCAAGGACGCACTGAAACTGCGTTACGACTTTACCCTGGTCGCTGACGCAAGCCGTCTGGAACAGCAGCTCAAGGGAATTATAAATCAGGGTACAGACAACCGAATCCATGCCGTGATTGCGTTTGCCAAGAGCGGCTTGGATGCTTATGAGCTTTCCAAGGCGTTCAGCACGTATGCGCACGACGAGCACTTCCGCTCTATTGTATTTATTGACGCAACCCTTACGCCGCTGGGCGATGACCGCTTTGAGCAGATTTCTGACTCCAAGGCCAAGTATGAATATTGGCACAAGAAGAATACTGACATGGCTGGCCAGTACAACAACGATGTGAGCAGGGTGCTGGAAGATTGGCACAAGAGTGTCAAGAAGGGTGAGTTCATTATCTACTGGGAGGACGCACTGACTGGCAAGCGTATTCCGACATTGGAAGCGCTTTACACCGAACTGAGCACGGTCAACCGCAGGCGCTATCCTGACGGACTGGAGACGTTTGCCGCCAATGCCACCCCTACCATGTGGCAAGCGACTCAGCTGAAGAACGGCGTTGGCCTCGGTGCTGGTTCCGGCGGAACATTGGGACAGTTCAGCTGTGTTCCCAAGGATTTGGGCGAGGCCTGGACCACGGAGCGTTATTGGGAAACACTGCCTCTGCTGACCATCTCGAAGATTAAACGTACAGTAGACAGCATGATCACTGAAGCCTTCAGAACAGGTGATCGGATCTCCATCCGAGACATCTATGAAAAGCTATATAAAGCGCCTTATGGCTTCATGCCCTGTAATCAGACAGCATTTATCCTTGGTTTCCTTCTGAAAGAATATGCTGATGGTTCTTTTTCCTCTAGCGACGGAATCAGACCGGCTAAACTGGATAACGAGAAGCTGAAGAACATCGTCTCCGAGTATATTTCCGAGCGCATGACACCTAATCCGCGTTACAAGGATAAGTACATCGTAAAGATGACGGAGGAGACTAAAGCCTTTGTAGCGGCCTCTGCTATGATATTCGACCGCCCTGTCAACGTTTCACGGATGGAAGATATCCGGGATACGATAGTGCGTCCGGCCATGCACTCTCTGCCCTTCCCAATGTGGTGCCTGAAGCATCTGGGAGATGAACCAGCCTTCACAAGCAGCACTGAAAACGTGCATCAGCTGATAGATCTCTATACTGCTTTCGCCAACAGCGGCAGCACTGACGGGCGCTCCGACAATGACATTGCCTCTGACATTGGCAGACTTGTCATCCGCCATCCTGGGTTGGCTGAGGATTTGCGTAGCATTATGTCCGAACAGAAGGTACGGGAGGGCATAAAAAACTATCTGGATGATTTTGAGAACGATATCCTGTCCAAGCTTGGTGAACAGATCGGTGATGGTGGGCAGTATATCACCCGCTTGCAAAAGAGGTTTAGCGCCGATGCGGCAAACTGGGTCTGGTTCAAGGAAACTGCCGATCAACAGATTCGTATGCTGATTTTGGAGTACAGGATCATTCTCGCCAGCAATGCGGTGATTCTTCACAGCAACTCCTTCGGAGGCTGCATTGAGGAGTGGTGCAACGTCTGCAAAAATATCAAGATCTCCTACCTATATGCCAAAAATTACTGGGACGATCTGGGGCCGTTCATGGAGCTTCTGTATGGAATCAAGAAATCCGGCGAACTCCAGGAAAACCGCCGGGAACAGTTCCTGCAACTAATCACAGATAAAGGCGCGAACTTCAAATCTTTCTACAATCATCAAGAAAGTGTGTTTGCCAATGCCTGCAGCTATATCCTCCAGGGCCTTGGCCAAGATTTTGTCAGTGAAATTTATAAACAGTTGCCAGGAAGTGACCTCTTCACATCCGAAAAGAGCTACTATCAACGGTGTGTGCAGGAAACGGTGAAGACCTGGAGTGAGAGGCAGGAAAGCGCAAAACTGATCAAAGCTTGGAAAGACGCGACAAAGACGGAGTCACCCCGTGCCTGGTCGCAAGCCTATCTGATGCCTGTTCTCTGCATGGTGGATGATCCCAACGAGGAAATCATAGCCAAAAAAGCTTTTGATACCATCAATGCCGTTGCTAAGAAAAAGAGAGTCGATGGACGGAGTATAGAGGACACCATGAAATTCCTGCAGTCCCATACTGTTCTGCTACAAAAGTTGGGTGACTCTGCCGTGCGTGATGATGCTTTCCGTAAGCGTATCCTGGGTCGCTATGACGTGCTGCTCCAGAACATTGAAGAAGTTAAAAGAGAGCTGGAACAGCACCTGCTGGAGCACCCGTACGACTGGTACCATCTGACCAGTTTAGAAAATGCGCTCTGCAAGAAAGCCGAATTCGTGTATAACGGATCGGGTTATGAACTTGCGGTTCAAAAGATCGATGGGATGGATATTGCAGATGTGAAGCGCTATTTGAAGGAGCTCATTGAGAAGAACATGACCGTTGGCATCGAGATTATACGCGAAACCCGAGGTGCTCTGCATGAAGATCAGTGATATTTATGGGCGAATAGAAAGATACCTACGCAGTAATGATACGCGGCCGAGGATTGTCAATTTCCAAGACCGCGCACCCCTCATTGCGTTCCGGGATCATTTTAACGTCGGAAATTCTGTCTTTAAAACGCCATCTGAATACAGCAAGTTCGATGAAGATCCCATGACAGAGAATCTGTATGCGGAGATTCAATCGTTCAAAGGGAATCTGTTCCTGATTGGCTTCACATCTCAACTGAGGCTGAAAGGTCGTGATGCTCTGCATCAGTTCATTACGCAGATTGCGCATATAACGCTAAACGCCGGGAAACTGATTCTCGTATGCTTTGGCTGTGTAGAAATGCTTCACTTCGATGATACCCGTATCCAAGGATTGGTGTATTCTGCGGATGGCGCAACCAGTACCCTTCCTCAATTGCGCTTTGTCGGTGACGGCATTCCAATCTCCAACAGCCAAAAGGTGACAAAAGGTATTGACAAAATTGGACTGCTAGTTGAGACTGTTAATGCCGATACCCTCGTTATACGTACAAAAAAATTTGCGCTAGATTATCCGAATTCAATGCTTCACATAGAAGAACTCGTAGATGCTTACGCCGCATTGTGTGACATTGATCCTGCCACCGCCGGATTGGATAAATTGCTGGGTAAAGCGGAGCAGTGGACCTTTGCATTGGATGAGATTACATCCAACGGCAGCTGGAATAGCCTGGTAACACATATGTTTGGCAGTGCTTATTCCCTTGAACTCGCTGTTGCACAGTGGGACCGCTTCACCGATGATATGCAGTGGCTGTATTTCATCGCGCTGAAACTCTTTGGCTCACAGAAGAATTGGTGCTTAAATCAAGCTGCAGGTGCAGCTTCGTCGCCCAAGGATATGGTGCGGAAGATCTATCGCTCTATTCTGGGCGAAAACTGCCATTCCTCGATCTTCATTAAGCGGTATCGCGAAAGAAAACAACTGCTACAGCAGATGTTTGATATGGAAGATGATACTGATGTCATTGACTATATTCAAATGACAAAGCAACACAAAAAAGACGCGATACGCTATCTGACAAATAATACGAAGCTTGAAAAAGAAGCCATCATCGACTTGATCAGTGTTTATGCTGAGGAGTACACCCCTCAGGAACTCCGGAGCATTTTGGTGGAGGTATACCCCGACCTGGCTGCTTACCTGGAACCGTACTCTTTCCCTGGGAACGCTTGGTTGGATGCATATTTCACGGAATATCGTTATTCAAAAGTTATGAACCGGGTTTCGCCAGAGCTGAGAGAAATGGCGCAACAGCAGGCTGTCGATCATGATTTTTTGAAACTTTTGCCCAGGATTGCTGTGGTAGACAGCATACCTAAAGGAGGAACCTTCCTTTTCTTCGTCGATGCTATGGGCGTAGAGTTTATTCCATATATCGTACAGAAATGTCGGAAATATGATCTGAAGTTTACTGTAACGGTATCACACTGTGAACTTCCATCGCTTACTCGATGTAACAAGGATTTCTTTGAATCCTATCCTCCTGAGCAGAGAACGAAAGTTTCTGAACTGGATGATATCATTCATCACGGCAAAGAGAACTACGATTATCAAGTGACCAAGACACCGCTTCATTTGATTCGTGAACTGGAAATCATTGATGAGGTGCTTAGGAATGCGAGGACAAGGCTTTTGTCCGGCAATTCAACTAGGGTGCTTCTGGTTGCCGATCATGGTGCGACCCGAATGGCTGTGATAAACGAGCACATCATCGATATTGATGTCAACTCCAAGGGAACGAACGGCGGACGAGTGTGTGAATATACTGAAGCCGTTAAATCAGTTCCCTGCGCTATCCCTGAGGGTAGCTATTACATACTTGCAAGCTATGACCGCTTTAAAGGTGGACAGCCCGCCAACGTCGAAGCACATGGCGGAGGGACGCTAGAAGAGGTCGTCGTTCCCGTGATAACACTGTCAATGCCGACTGAAGAGATCGAAGTTCAGGTAGAGCCCAAGATTATTGAGTACAGTTTCAAGCAACAGCCCGTATTGAAGCTATTCTCAAAAACGATTCTTACAAATGTTAGTGTGCTGATCAACGGAAAATGGTACGAAGCGGATACCTCAGTGGACGGTCAGAACTTCTCGTTTACGCTGGCGGGTCTTAAGAAAGGTCAGTATACTGCTACCCTGTATGCCAATAAAAGCGAAGTTGCCGCCGAACTTACATTTGAATTGAGAAGTAAAGCCGGTAGTTCAACGGGCAAGGCTGGCATACTATAAGGAGCAATCACATGGAAGAAAAACTGCGTGAAGTATTTGAGGAAATGGCGGTCTATAAGGACTTAAAGACAAGCAATTTTCTGAAAACACTGGGGTTACCCTCGTTCCTTCGCGATTGGCTGCTGAGGAAATTTGAAGATGACGAGGGGCAATTCGATATTGCAGAACTGCAGGAATTTGTCCGTACGTATTTTCCGCGTCAGGATGAATGGACAAAAATCAAAGATCAAATCATGTTCGAAAATGAACGCGTAAGTATTCTGACAAAAATCATTGTTAGCATTGAAATTAAAACGCAGGCGGTTACATTTGAGTTACCTGCTTTTGGACTTACTCCCAAGGAAACTATTATTGAGTCTGACGTTTGGAATGATGTCAAAGACGAACTGGTCAACAGCAAGGAAACTTGGGGTGTTATCGAACTGGGATACAGAATGCCAATGCCCGAAATGCATCAGCAGGGGAAAATCAAGCTAACCAATTTTACAAGTTTTTGTCCGTATACGGTTGATCTTGATTTCTACAAAGAAGCCCGAGCGGAGTTTACCACAGAAGAGTGGATTCGGCTTCTCCTTGGCGCTATTGACTACAACGCTGACGGATACAAAAGCGAAACAGAAAAATTGGCTACCCTGACACGGCTTCTTCCTTTTGTTGAAAAGCGATTGAATTTGATTGAACTTGCACCAAAGGGCACAGGGAAATCCTATCTGTTTGGGCAGATCAGCCGATTTGGCTGGCTTTCGAACGGAGGTACGATGTCCAGGGCCAAGATGTTTTATGACATGAGCAAACGAGCACCAGGTCTTGTCAGCTGCAACGATTATGTTGCCATTGATGAAATCCAGGCTACCGAGTTCCCAAATCCTCTTGAAATGCGTTCTTCGCTGCAGGGATATCTTGAAAACAATGGCACCTTTACTGTGGGTACATACAGCGGAACTGGTGAGGCTGGACTTATTCTTCTGGGGAATATTGATCAAGAAATCATGGACGAATATCAGTTTATGTTCGGAGACCTTCCTGGTATTTTTAGAATCGACGGAGCGTTGCTTGACAGGTTCCACGGATTCATCAAAGGGTGGGATATACCGCAGGTAAATGACGGGATGAAAATTTGCGGTTGGGCACTGAATTCGGAATATTTCTGCACGATTATGCATCTTCTCCGCGAAGATATCAGCTATCGGGCTATTGTTGATCAATTGCTCGAGGTGCCAGATGATGCTTATACAAGAGATACTGAGGCAGTAAAGCGCATTGCAACTGCCTATTTGAAGCTCTTGTTCCCGCAAGTTAAAACAGTAGAGGATGTGAATCCAAAGGAGTTTAAACGTTATTGTCTGACACCTGCATGCAAGATGAGAAGAATTATCCGTATGCAAATCAGTATGTTCGACAGTTCGTACAACAGCGAGCTGCCACAATTCACAATAAGGGAAGTTGCAAAATGAAGTATATCTGTATCGCATGCGGCAAAGAAATAACTGAGAAAGATACGATTGGTATTAACAAAAAGCTTCTTGGGAATAAGGTTAAAAGCCTCTATTGCATGCCATGTCTCGCGGATTACCTTGGAACCACTGTAGAAGATCTGAATGAAAAGATTGAAGAATTCAAGGAGGAAGGCTGTAAGCTGTTTTCATGAGCAAAATGATGATTTACGCAGACCATGCTGCAACTACGGCAATGAGTTCAGTCGCTTATGAAGCCATGTTACCGTGGCTCCAGAACAAATATGGCAACCCATCTACTCTCTACAGCTTTGCCCGGGAACCGCGCAAGGCTGTTGCTTCAGCACGAGAAACAATAGCGGCTTGCATTGGAGCGAGGCCAGAGGAAATTTATTTTACTTCTGGTGGTACTGAAGCAGATAACTGGGCATTGATTGGTACGGCATTCTGGGAACCTGATCGATGCGGCCATATCATCACAAGCAGCATTGAGCACCATGCAATTTTGCATACGTGCGACTTCCTAAAGCGTATAGGCTATGATATTGATTTGCTGCCTGTCAATCAGCATGGTTTAATCTTGGCTGAAACGTTGGAAAAGCATCTGCGAGGTGAAACACTGCTTGTATCTATCATGCTGGCAAACAACGAAATCGGTACAATTGAGCCTATCAAGGAACTGGCCGAAATTGCTCACCGGCATGGCAGCTTGTTCCATACAGATGCAGTACAAGCTGTCGGTCACATTCCGATTGATGTCAAAGATCTTGGCATCGATATGCTCTCAGCCTCCGCTCATAAATTCAATGGGCCCAAAGGAATTGGCTTTCTATACGTTCGTGATGGGGTGATGATTGAACCTCTTCTCCATGGTGGTGCGCAGGAAGGCGGTCGGAGAGCTGGGACCGAGAACGTCGCCGGAATTGTAGGTATGGCTACAGCGTTCCAAGAGCATATTGAGCATTTGGAACAAGAAACTACCTATGTGCAGAATCTTGCTGACTTGCTACTAAAGGGGCTGCGGAATACGGGCCTGAACTTTATTGTGAATGGTGACGATAATCGAATTCCTGGAAGCCTGAGCCTTTCTTTTAGAGATGCAGATGGAGAAATGCTTTTACACCGACTGGATTTGATGGGAACAGCAGTGGCCACAGGGTCTGCATGTGACTCAAAGAGCACTGCTCTCTCCCATGTCATTAGGGCGATTGGTGTACCTGACGCATATGCACATGGAACGATTCGGATTACGCTTGGCATGGATAACAGCATCGAACAGGTCTCCGTTCTGGTTGAGCAGATAAGTCGTATACTCGATAATAGATAACGTTGATAACACATTTAGAGTCTTTGCAAATATTTTACACCCCAGACATTCTTTCTATCCCAATGGGGATTTATGTTGCTACAAAGATGGAGCATCTCATATAGAGATAAGGTTCTTGCCGGTGCTGTATCCGGCAAGAACCTTATTTTCGTATCAAAATTGATGTTTACAATTAAAATATCTAAACTGTTTCAATCAAACAATCAAGAATTGCTTCAATCTTATGCTGCTTCTCCAAGTCCAGCCCTCCCAGCTTCTCTGCTAGAGGCGTCCATCGAATAGCTGTGTCCGATGCGATGTACGCCGCCAGGATGGAATCAGCACTAGTCCCAAGGGCATTACAAATATCAATCAAAGTAGGTAGCGCAGGTATCAGCAGCCCACGCTCAATCCTTGAGATCGAGTTGGAAGCAACGTCCGTCATCTCCGCAAGCTGCTCCTGGGTCAGTCCACGTTCCTTGCGTATGCGCTGTATCGCCTGTCCACCCTGCTTAAAGTCCATTGCTATCCCCCTACACGATGTTTTCTCTTGTATTATGAGCGAATTAGACGTGTTAAATCCAGAACCCTATGGACAAAACTCGACGTATAGAGTATAATTAGATGTAACTCTTTGCGGAGGTGAAGTCCTATGCTGGAGAACTCCTGCGCCTTCACCGGACATCGTCCACACAAGCTCCCGTGGCGGTATAACGAAGCTGATAGAAGTTGCCTGGCTCTGAAAGCAGCATTGTCGGAGCAGATCACACGATTAGTTGATGCTGGGGTAACAGACTTCTACAGTGGTGGTGCGGATGGAGTAGACTGCTGGGCCGCGCTGATTATCCTGGAGCTACGCAAAAAGAACCCTGCGCTGCGGCTCCATATGTGTCTCCCCCATGAAGGACAGGCAGACAAGTGGAATGATTCAGCGCAGGAGCGGTATCGTTCGATTTTGAAGCAAGCCGATTCAATAGTGTATGTGAGCCGTGCGTATTACGATGGCTGTATGCTTGACCGGAACCATCGGTTGGTGGAATCTGCCGGTTCGCTGTTGGCTGTTTACAATGGAGAGCGGCGTGGTGGTACAGCGGCAACCATTCGATACGCTCGGAAACTAGGACGAAAAATCGTGATCCTTGACCCCGTATCCTTTGAATCCCGTGTGGAGCAGGCCGTATAAGCAATGATGGCAAATATATATTCTCTCTGCAGCGAAGGCATCAGGGTGAAAAAGAATCCCAATAAGATGTTACGCAATAAAATTTAGGAGGATAATAGAAATGTTCTGTCACAAGTGCGGTGCGCAGCTGGTCGAGGGAGCGGCCTTCTGCCCCAAGTGCGGTACGAAGGCCGTACATACGGATGACG
>OFFI01000488.1_pt1 | contig 28412 bp, 25 predicted proteins | sample 1521351 | NCBI WGS metagenome assembly OFFI01 (sample SAMEA3504119, study PRJEB24116) | mouse gut metagenome | biome: mouse gut; feature: mouse-associated habitat; material: faeces | place: Denmark | collected 2011
GGGGGCCTCCTTAATCCCTGCCCCCCAATGCCTTGATACAGATTTCTTCCATGCGCTGGGTATCCTTGGTCATTCCAACCTTGATATAATGCAGTTCCGAGCCTTGAAACAGGGCCACGCCCTCGCCACGGCCAAACTGCCGCCCTTTGATCTGCTCCATGTGGTCAGGCAGAAGCATTTCATAGATCGAACGCACAGCGGCACCCAGCACCACTACCACGCCATAGTTAAGCCGTGAACCAGCGGGAAACGCCAAAGCGTCCGGGCGCTGGCAGGATATGACCAGCCGAACGGAAAGTGAGCGGCCCAGCATGAGGATTTCGCTGACTTTACCCATAACCACGGCAGCAGCTTTCTTTTCCTCGCTAATGAGCGAAAGTGCCTGTGCCATGTATTCATCCCAAAATATGGTAACTGGATTTCTGGTGGAAGCCGACCCGGACTGGCGGGTCAGCAACCGCTTATGCACGATTTCCAGGGCTTCCAGCGTACTTTTGTAGCCGTAGTACCTGGGACACCCACGGAGATAGGCGAACGAATCATCCTGTTTGTAATCTGCCAGGTAGAAGATGCCGTCAGGCTCCGCAAGGGCCAGCTTATATAAAATCTGTTGTTCATGGTAACTTTTTCCAGAACCTGACATTCCACATAGCAAAATATGGCTGTTGGTTTTCGGGGATAGGTCTACCGTGATAGGCACCTTTTCCTGATACAGCTTCCAGGAATCCAGTTCATAACCCAGGATTAGCTGGGGGCTGGGATTATCAGGGTTCATCGTCATAGAGCGTTTGGCTGGGGGCTTTCCGATTACGCTGTTTGGCCCGGTCTACCAGCGGCACGGTTTCTTCGTCCGCGAATACGACTTGAACGGTATAACCATCGTCAAACGGCTCAACATTCAGCACCAGCAGGGGGCAATAGTAGCGATGATTGACTTCGACCAAATCTGACGGTATGCCCACAAGCCTATGGTCGCGGTGCATTTGACTTATAGTGTCGGTCAGTTTCTGCTCAAACCTGGATTTATCCAAAGTTTCCCACAGTTGCACATAAAATTGGAATATGGTATAATTGCCCTGACAGAAAAATCTATTGCCCATTTCTATGTCATGGGGTGAGTGTGGCTTTACAACCTTCATCCTGTCCGCCATTGCTTGAACTACATAGAACATGGAATCGCGGACATACTCATATGCTCGACCTGCCCATGCTTCTAATTCTTCCGCTTCGCGCTCTGCCTTGCGCTTGTTGCGCGACCCTGCAAAAAAATTATCGTATACCAAACCGATGATAAGCAGAACCAGCGGTACAGAAAATATCTTGCCCAGCACAGTACCGAGGATTTTACCCACCAGGGCGAGGACAGCCACGGCCAGCGCAACGACAACCATCACGATAGCGAGGGCAAGGGCTATATTCCAGCCAACAACAGACCAATTGCTGTCCCGGATGGATTGGGCGGTATCTTCACACCATCTATTGAATCGTTCGACGATGGAATTCCAAATTTTCTTCACAAAGGTTTCCTCCATTTAGATAGTTGGGGCGGCAAGCCCCTAATCGGGGCTGGGGCCTGCCGCCCGAATAGCGATTTTACTTACTGGCGGTAGCCGCGACCAGTTGAACGTATTCAACGTGGCCTTTGGTATCGCAGTAGATGTCGCACTGACGCCCAGGGGCAAGGTCTGCCGGGAGTGCGAACCCCTGACGGACAAAAATTTTGTCCGTCTTTTCCCCGGTGACACCTTCGCTCGGGTGGCTGAAGAAGATTTGCGTCCCCTTCACCTCACCGTCTGGGGTTGTGAAATCCAGCTGGCGGATTCCGCGAATACACACGCGCATTTGCTCACCTCCTTCCTTCGTGCTACAAACGGGTGGACGAGAGCGGCGTGGCCTTTGCCGCTCCCTTATGAGCAGAACCAGGTTCTGTGGCTATCATATCAAGGGGCTTTGAATCTGTCCATGACTATAAAAATCTCGAAAATTAGCAGTAAAAAAGATGATGATTTTTTTATACATGGTTTTTTCTTGCTACTTGTGGTAGCCTATAAAAGTATTCACATTTAGGAAAGCGAGGGACAATATAATGAGGTCAGCAATTGAATTGTGCGGACGCTACTTTCCTGCTGTGGCGGCTACATTAGAGTTTTTGGAATCAGAAAAGCAATCACGCAAGAAGATGCTTCAAGAATCAAAACAACAAAAAAGATATAAGAGAACGCCAGTCGAAAAAATCAAATATGAAAATATAGCTGAAATAATGTCATGTGCTTTTGGCCCTGATCCTCGATATATGGACGATATTCGGCGGTGTTATTTTGGTGTAAAAAAGTTCGGCAAAATTTCTCCGCGAAGGGATTCTTCTTGGGCATTCAACGCTAAGCTGCTTGAAGAGGAATGTTCAAAGTATGGAATTGATATTTCAACGGAAATAGAAAAAATTCAGTGGTTATATATTTCAACGCTAACAGTAGAAAAGGCTTTGAACTTAGAAAATGGATTTTTTACGATTGACCCCAAGGACGAGATTAGGCAAAACATTCAGTCGCTCTATTCAGCTCTTGAAACAAATTACGGCCCCCAGTATTGGAAAGTGGTTTTTAAATATTTCCCAAAATGTGTTAACTGCCCAGCTGTAAAGGATTTACTAATACTGCTTCCTCAATGTAAAAGCGGCTTTATTGATAACTGGATAAGACAACTCGACAATGTATCTTCTTCGCTTCACAGAAGATATAAGAATGCTTTGGAAGAAAGAAGTTCTTTTTTACAAAACTATAGTGAAGAACTTCTGTCCCTTGCCAACGGCCAAAGCACTGCTCCATGTACATGGGAAGAAGTATTTTATTCGCTCACAGTAGAAGGACTCCTTCAAGCTAAGCGGCATACATATTTATTCAAAGCAATTTCCGAGCATAAATTGCGGGCGGATGATTTACGTTTAGCATATTTGGTGGAAACTCAACTTTCTTATTATGAAAAAGAGTTGTTCTATGATGAACTTGCTGATGAAATCCATTTTGATGGTGTCATAGCATTTTAGAAGTTGCAAAAATTCCTTTTCTAAGCACAAAAAAGGAGCGGACAACCCGTAGGCTGTCCGCTCCTCTTTGCGTTGTATTTACTTCTTCACCAGTGCCTAAGTGCCTTACTTCAATTTTTCAAACATCCGCAGGGCGATCACCATGGCTTCCTGGATGCTGGCGTTGCCGGTGGCTCCGTTGGGGTCAAAGGTGTTGTTCCCCTTGCCGGTGATGATACCCTTGTCCGCCATGAACGCGACCTCGCTCTTGGCCCAGGAGGACACCCGGCTGTCGTCGGCAAAGGTGGTGGCGGTCACAGTGGGAACTTCTCCGCCCAGCTTGGTATACACGCGGGACAGCATCACCGCCGCTTCCTCGCGGCTCACCAGATCGTCCGGCCTGAACTGGCCGCCGGAGCCCTTGACGATGCCCAGGGCGTTGGCCCGGAGCACCACGGGGTCGCTGGTGTCGCTGAACGGGTTGTTCTCAATGGCGGGATCCTCATAGCCGCCCATGGCTTCGTACAGCTTCACCGCCAGGGCGGCGAACTCGGCGCGGGTGATCTTCGCGGTGAAGTCATCCCCCAGACCGTCCGGCATCAGGCCGCTGGCGGCGGCGCTGTCCACCTGCGCCCGCGCCCAGTCGCTCACATTCGCGTCAACGGTGATGGCGAGATAAACCCAATCCTGCTTATTTTCGCCGCTAAACCAACGGCTCACATACGCATAGCCGTCATGGAAGCTGATGGGTGTAAAGGCAATCCCTTGCAAATAGGCATATTTCGCGCCATTTTCGGCGCGCATAATGGGTTCTACAACCTCTTTGCCGGTTGTGTCGATGAAGCCCCAGTTGCCGTCATCACCGCCCAAATATGCGTATACCGCCGCAAAGCCCTCGGAGAAGGGGGCCGCATTTGTGTATTTAAGGGGAACAATCGTTTTCCCGGTGGTGTCGATGTAGCCGAACTTGCCGTTCTGCGCTACCATCGCAAGGCCATCGGAGAAATAGCCCGCAACATCATACTGACAGGGAATCACGATTTCGCCTGTCTTGTCGATATAGCCATATCTGCCGCCCTGCCTGACTGTTGCAAGACCATAGGCGAAGGTGCCCGCATCGTCATACTGGAAGTCGATGACGGCTTCCCCCGTTTTGTCAATGAAGCCCCACTTGCCGCCTTTTTTGACCCCGGCCAGGCCCTCGAAGAAGGACGTGGCCTCATCGTACTGGAAGGGGATGGCTTCCTCCCCGGTCTTGTCGATGAAGCCCCATTTTCCGCTCTTCTTCACCGCCGCAAGGCCATCGTAGAAGCCTTTGGTGTCGTCATAAGCAAAGGATATGACTTCCTTACCGGTCTTGTCGATAAAACCAGCCTTACCGTTTTTCACCACCGCCGCAAAGCCACCGTGAAAACCCAATGTGCTGTCATACTGGAAGGGGGTGATCTCCTTGCCGGTTTTGTCGATGAAGCCCAGCTTACCGTTTTTTGCTACAAACGCAAAGCCCTCGGAGAAGTCCCCAGCGTTGCTATACTTGGCAGGAATCACAACCTTGCCGGTTTTGTCAATAAAGCCCGCTGTTGTTGAAGAACCTTCAGACACATACAGCTTGGAAAGGCCCTCATGGAATTCCATGGTGCTGTAGTTTTTGCCCTCATATTCCTCCACGGTGGGAACGGGAACCTCTATGATCTTCAGCTCCGCCGCGAACGCCGGAACCGTCAGGCCCAGGCACAACGCCAGGGCCAACGCCAGGGAAAATAGTTTTTTCTTCATGGTGCTCTCTCCTTTGCTTTGTTTTTTGTCTTAATGGTTCAGCCCTGGGGGCGGGACATTCCCCGCCCCGCTGTTGGGCCGTTCCATCAAGGCAAACCAAAAGCGGCGCGGGATATGAGATACCCCACACCGCATATATACAGACACAAAGCACCCCTTGTAAAACGGAAGGATTTCCGCTATAATGGGGGCTGGCGCAGTACAATACTGTTGTGTGGGAGGTGCGATCTCCCGCATAGGGACATGGGGAGGTCGCAACTCTCCATGTCCTGCCTTTTATTTGCCTTGGTGCCCCTATTCTACACCATTTGCGCTAAAGACGCAAGCCGTTTTTTAGGTTTTGAAAGTTGAGTTGCCGGGTGTCGGCCCATGGGTGGCCCGCCACGGGCGGAGCGTAGGCGATTGTCAGCCCTGGGCATAAGGCGGGGCCAAAGGTTTTGCCACGCTGTCGCAATTCTTTGAATTGCTGACGCTCTATGCCCTGCGGGGCATGGGACGGGGGTTTATATGTGGCCGGGGTTATCGTGGCTCCTGTGGCCCTTTACGGGGCGTGCAGGGGCCTTTTTGCACCTAAAAGAATTTTGTATAATTCTATATTATCATTGACTTCCTGCACGGGATATGCTATAATAGAATAAATAGATGAAAGGGGCGTTTCACATGAACGATATTGGAAAACGTATCAAGGAAGTGCGGGAAACTAATCGACTGTCCCAGGCGGAACTTGCGAAAATCTGCGAGAGCAACCAAGCCACCATAGCCAAAACCGAGACAGGCAAAACGGCCCCGTCACTCAAATTGCTGTTGCGCATGGCTGAATACTTTGACATTTCCATGGATTATCTTTGTTGCCGCACAGACCAGCCGGAGGGGAAGCTATTCGAGTGCAAGCCCAGGCTGAACGCCACCAGCGAGGACATGAAGCAGTTTATAGAGATGTGTTTTGACCCGGCTTACCCGTTCAATGGGAAGTTGAAAGAAACCCTTTTCAAAATGATGGAGGAATCAAACAATGGGCGCTAATGCTGTGATTTATGCGCGGTTCTCGTCTGACCGCCAGCGCGAGGAATCCATAGAGGGCCAGTTGAGAGAGTGCAAGGAGTACGCCCAGCGGAACGGAATCCGGGTAATTGACAGCTACATTGACCGGGCGCTGTCTGCTTCCAAGGAAACGGAAAAGCGGCTGGACTTCCAGCGGATGATTAGAGACAGCGGCAGACACCTGTTTGATACCGTCCTTGTGTGGAAGCTGGACAGGTTCGCCCGGAACCGCTACGACAGCGCCCACTATAAGAATATCTTGAAAAAGAACGGTGTCCGGGTGGTGTCCGCTACCGAGCATATCACCGAGGGGCCGGAAGGTATCATTCTGGAATCCATGCTTGAAGGCATGGCGGAATATTACAGCGCGGAACTTTCGGAGAAGATTCACCGGGGCCAGAAGGATAACGCTTTGAAGGGCCGCAACAACGGCGGGCGTATTCCTCTGGGGTACAAGCTGGGGGCCGACAAGCGGCTTGAAATTGACCCGGCAACGGCTCCCATCGTTCAGGAGATTTTCAAACGGTACGCCGAGGGTGAAACCATCCGGGAGATAGTCAACGATCTCAACGCCCGAGGGCTGAAAACGTCACGGGGCTGTAAATTCGCATATCCCAGCTTTAACACCCTGTTACAGAATCGGAAGTACATAGGCGAGTACAAATATCAGGATGTGGTTATCCCCGGCGGGGTTCCGGCCCTGGTGGATGAAGATACCTTTGAACGGGTACAGGCGAGGATGGCAAAAAATAAACAGGCCCCAGCTACTGCCAAGGCCAAGGAAAGCTATCTTTTAACGACTAAACTTTTTTGCGGAGAGTGCGGCAAAGTCATGTTCGGAGAGAGCGGCGCGGGTACAGGCGGGAAGGTGTACCGCTATTATAAGTGCGCCAGCGCCAAGAAAAAGGCTGGGTGCCACAAGCGAGCGGTCAAGAAAGAATGGATTGAAAATCTTGTGGTAGACCAGACCATGGCCCTTGTGATGAACGCCCCTTTGATGGAGCGAATCACGGACAGGCTTTTAGCCATGCAGGGGCAGGAAAGTTTTGACTTGAAGCTGTTGCAAAAGCAGTTGAAGGAAGCGGACAAGGGCATTGAAAATATGCTGAACGCTATCCAGATGGGCATTATCACCGCTTCCACCAAACAGCGGCTTGCAGATTTGGAGGAACAGAAAAGCCAGCTTGAACAGCAGATTCTAATGGAGAAAATCAAAAATCCGGCCCTTTCCCGTGAGCAAATCAAATTTTTTCTTGACCAGTATAAAAAGACCGACACCACGGACGAAGTCCAGCGGCAACGGCTCATTGATTGCTTTGTCAATGCTGTGTTTGTGTACGACGATAGAATCGTGCTGACGTTCAATTATAAGGACGGCACCAAGACGATAACCCTTGATGATGTGAATAGTTCGGATATGGTAGGTAATGGGCCACCAGCCGAAACCCCTTGAACCGCAACGGTTTGAGGGGTTTTCGCTTTGCTTTCGAGGGCTGTTTGGAACCGCCTTATTTCCCATAATTTAGGATATTTTCGGGTCATTTGGGGGCACGTTGTTGCAAATCTGTTGCAAATTTTTTTGACCCCTTGTGTCACGCGTTTTCCCGCATAGCTTCTCTCACTTTCTCGGCGGTCTTCCCTTCCCGGGAGCGCCGGTCGTAATGGGTGTATACCCGGAGGGTCATGTCCACGGTGCTGTGGCCCGCCAGGTACTGGATCTCCTTGATGTCCAGCCCCGCCTCAAACAGCCGGGTGACATAGGTGTGGCGGAGGACGTGGGCCGTCACATGAGTGTCGGGCAGCTCCCGCTCCACCAGCTTCCACATACTCTTGTAGGCAGACTGGGTGAGCGGCTTGCCGTTCTGCATGGCCAGCACAAACCTGGAGTGGCTGCGCTTCTTGTACTTCGCCAGCCACGCCTCCAGCTCATCGGTGAGGGGGATATCCCGCCGCCCCGCGTCAGTCTTCAGCGTGTCGTGGATGGAGGTCTCCCCCTTGCCCAAGATGGCGTTGTGCCTGACGTGGACGATCCGCTGCTTAAAATCGATGTCCTCCCACATGAGGCCCAAAATCTCGCCCCTGCGCATCCCCGTATGGAGCGCGATCAGCAGGAAGGTATGGGCCCTGGGGTTATTTACCCTTTCCACCAGCAGACGGGTCTCCTGGGGTGCGAGAGCCACCTTCTCGGCGGTTTTACGGCCTCCGGGCTTCAGCATACTGCTCACGGGGGATTTCGCCACCAGTCCATTTTCCTGCGCAGCCTTGAAAATGCTGCGCAAATGGATCAAGACCTTGGATTGGAGGGAATTGCTCTTGTTGGACAGCGAGGCCATGATGGCCTGGATCTGCATAGGGGTGATATCCCGCAAGCGATATCCACCAATGAACGGCAGGATGTGCTGGTTCAAGACGTACTTGATTGCGTTGAGACTGTTCTCGCGCAGATTGGGCTTTTTGTAGAGATCGTACCACATCTGGGCGAAATGGCCGAAGGTCTCCTCACTGCAAATATCCACGCCTGAGTTGACCAGGATCTGGGCTTTCAGAACCTTTTCGTCCAGCTCCGCCTGGGTCTTGGCTCGGATGTATTTTCGGGTACCGTCCGGGAGTTGGAGTGCTTTGGTTAAGTAGTTGTACTTCTTCTTCGTTGCTGTCTTTGCCATTTGGCGTTCTCCTTTCAATAACGCCTTGCGATACAGTACCTTTATTATAGAGTGAATATTTGCAAATCACAAGGGGTTACAAAGGTTTAATTTTATTTCCTCACGCCGAAAAACGGTTTATTTGATTTTCCACACCTTATCGGGTTTCGCCTGGGCCGTAGGCTGGCAGTTTCCCGAGAGATAGGCCTCCAACGCCTCCACCGTAACAAGGTATTTGCGTCCTACCCGAGCGCACGGCACGGCTCCAGAGGAGATCAGCCTTCGGATGGCGGTTTCAGTCAGGCAGGTTTGTGGGTCTGACTCCCGGAAGTATGCCGCCGCTTCGCGGATTGTTCTTGTCCGCATCACATCAACACCTCCTTTGACGTAAAAGGGAGATGCCCCCTGGACTCCAGGAGGCATCTCCTTTTTTTGACAGCTTAATCATACCACAGAGTAAATGGACATTGCAAGTACCATGTGGCGGACAATTTGCGGACAATACCCGGAAATTTATTGGACATCTTCAGGATATTTTTTATTTGCAATTTCCCCTGTGAAGGAATACATCTCCGTCAATTCCTCAATAGCGTCATCCTTAATTCGCCGCACAGTACGGGTGGCGATTTCCAGTTTTTTTGCGCATTCTTCTTGGGAATAGCCTTCAAAATAGAGCAACTTCAGCAGTTCCGCATGACGAGGGTTCAAAAGGGACACATAATAGTTCAGCCGCTCCTGTTCCCGCTCCAGCGTCACAAGCTGCCCGACAACTTCTTCCGCGGTATCGCTATTCACGTGATTAGCTCGCGCCTGGTAGTTGAGCGCAATGTAAAGGGTTTTGTCGGAGGCATGACCTCCTGGATGCCCCTTTTCACCATCTCCGTGCGCCAAGGCCAATGCTCCAATAATTTCATTTTCTGAAACGCGGGCCGGATGGGACAATTCATAGTGCAGAAGCTCAATCTGCTTGGATCGCTTTTGGTATGATTCCAGCAGACCAATCACATACGTCTTGGTTTCTACGTTCATTTTCTCAGATCCTTTTCAGACAGTTTCCCTATAGGAGCAGTTGCCGTCAGACCAGCACGGATCCCGAGTCGGTCTAAAGCTGACTGTTATTACCGATTTGCGTCTGTCAATGAGCATATTACTTTGGGCGGGCCCCGCATTGTGCGAAAGCAGATATTTATGCTCTGATAAGTGGGCACGATGACCACCTCCTGCGCTGTGCTTTCCTTATCTTGTAACATTCTGTAATTTTATACCGAAAATGAGAACAAAACGTGAAAAAGTTTTCGGATTTTTTTGGAATCGCTCGACAAATATTGACACAAATCGACTTGATTGACGCATATGTACTATTCACTTGTGGAAAAACGGTAGCCCACACCGAACACAGTCTGAATATAAGTTTGATCTTTTTTGTCCAGCCCCAGCTTCCGGCGAAGCGTAAAAATGTGATCGGATACCTGGGTACCCATGTAGTCCCGGCTCGCATTCCATACAGTCTCGTATATTTCCTCTTTGGTCAAAGCTGTCCCCGCTTTAGATGCCAAAAGAAGGAGAACATCAAATTCTTTGGTAGTCAGATGGATTGGCTTCTCTTGCATCTCCACCGTTCTGCACATTGGATCAATAACCAGCTCTTTGTGTTTTATGCGCGTCAGCGTTCTGCCCAGCTTCAACCGTGCGATTCTCTGTTCTCGGCGGAGAACGGCGTTGATAACAGCCAGCACCTCATCGGCAATCAGCGGTGTTTCCACGCAGGCATCCACGCCGCGATTGAGTACAGCGGCCCGCGCTGCGCCATTGGGAAAGGCATCCGCGATAATGATGTATGGCAATGGCCGCATGGCGCTGATAGAAAGTCGAGAGAAAAGGATTTCATTTCCTTTATTACTAAAATCAAGCAATAAAAAGGCAGGGTTGCACGATGACAGCCCTGCCCATAAATCCACCGCATCTTCTATTATAGCCGAGTCAATGTGATGATCGCGCAAGAAGTCGCATACATGGATAGTGTGTTCGGTTTTGCGGCAAACAAGCACGATATCCTGTTTCATGACATCTGTTCCTATACGCAACTGCAAGGGGTTAGATTGTCCTACGCGGTTGTTATTCATCTACACGCCGCCCAGCAGCTCCTCGCTCTCCACATAGAGGCGGGCAACGCTCCACCGCTGGGGGATGTTGAAGTCAAACAGTATGGTGAGCTCCGCCGCTGCTGGCTCAGGTGTAGTCGCCGAAGGGAATTGGCTTGAAACTGCTGCCGATGGTGACAGCCTTGATGCTGGCAGATCCAAATTCGATGCCGTGGCATATGTTTTTCATTGCCTCTGTCTCCTTACATCATTTCGGCTGGCAGAGCATAAGGAACCTCCAAATAAATCGACTGCGGCAGGGCGGCAACTTTCGCCCCCGCCTGGGCGAAGGCCCGGGCCATGGCGCCGCACAGCACGCCGCCCGCGCCGGTGACGACAACCACCTTGCCGGAAAAGTCAACATTCAAGGGTAAATCAAGCATTTGTAATTCCTCCTCATACGGTTTACGCCCGTTTCATTGTCAAGCTGCGCGTTGGGCGCATGGCCGGGTCGCTTTCGCTCCGACTCGGGCTGGTCTCTGGGGCCTATGGCCCCATCGCTCGCCCTCGCTTCGTTCCAAGCTCCCCTATGCGCCTACGCTTCGCTCTCGAGGGTGTCCCACACCCCCAGCATATACATGACGCCCAGGGCCCGGTCGTAGAGGCCGTAGCCGGGCCGCACGGTGCCGGGGCCCTCCCCCCACAGGTGGCGGCCGTGGTCGGGCCGGATGTAGCCCTCCCAGCCCGCGTCGTGGTAGGCTTTCAGGATGTCCAGAATGCCGGTGTCGCCGCAGCAGTCCCGGTGGGCCGCCTCGGAGAAGTCCCCGTTGGGGAAGTGTTTTACGTTGCGGATGTGGGCGAAGGCGATGCGGCCGGTGTGCTTGCGCACGATGTCCGCCACGTTGTTGTCCGGGTTGGCGTTCAGAGAGCCCGAGCACAGGGTCAGGCAGTTATAGGGGTCGTCCACCAGTTTCAGGAAGTAGTCCACCGCGGCGGCATCGGTGAACAGCCGGGGCAGGCCGAAGATGTCCCAGGGGGGGTCGTCCATGTGCACCGCCATCTTGATGTCGCACTCATGGCAGGTGGGCATGATGGCCTCTAAGAAGTACTTGAAGTTGGCCCACAGCTTCTCCTTGGTGACGCCCTTGTACTTCTCAAACAGCTCGTCCAGCTTGGCCATCCGCTCCGGCTCCCAGCCGGGGAAGGTCATGTGGTACTTTTCCGTGAAGGACATGACGTAGTCTGCCATCTCCCGGGGATCCTGCTTGATTTTCGCCGCCTCGTAATAGAGGGCGGTGGAGCCGTCCCCCACGGGGTGGAACAGGTCGGTGCGGGTCCAGTCGAACACGGGCATGAAGTTGTAGCAGATCACCTTCACCCCGAAGGGGGCCAAGTTACGGATGGTCTGCTTGTAATTCTCGATGTACTGATCCTGGGTGGGAAGGCCGATCTTGATGTCGTCGTGGACGTTCACCGACTCCACCACGTCCATGTTGAAGCCGTACTCGTCCAGCTGCTTCTTGACGGCGGCGATCTCGTCGGGCTGCCACACCTCCCCCGGCATCTTGTCGTGGAGCGCCCAGACGATGCCCTCCACCCCCGGGATCTGCTTGATGTCGGACAGCTTGATCTGATCGTTGCCCTCGCCGTACCAGCGCCAGGTCATTTTCATGCGATTTTCTCCTCCAATAAGGTCTTATGTAGTTAGCCGAATCAGCCATGCGCCGCTTCCGCAATATGCCCCGCACACAACCCGAACTGCTCCAACAGTGCCCCGGCAGGGCCGGAGTGTCCGAACTCGTCGTTGACGCCGATGCGCTCCACAGGGCAGGGCAAGCCGTGCTTTGCGATGACGGCGCACACCGCCTCGCCCAGTCCGCCGATGATGGAGTGCTCCTCACAGGTGACGAGCCTGCCGCACTCCTTTGCCGCGTTCAGTACCAGACCCTCGTCCAGCGGCTTGATGGTGGCCATGTCGATGACACGGGCGCTGATACCCTGCTGGGCCAGCAGCTCGGCAGCTTCCAGCGCCTCCGCCACCAGCAGGCCGTTGGCAATGAGGGCCACATCGGAACCCTCCCGCAGGACTTCACCTTTCCCAATCTCAAAAGTGAAACGGTCTGCGTCGTGGATGACCGGCGCGCCGTACCGGCTGAACCGCATATAGACGGGGCCTTGGTGCTCATAGGCGGCCCACACCATGGCTTTGGTCTCCACGTCGTCTGCCGGTGACATCACCACCATGCCGGGGATGGAGCGCATCAGCGCAAAGTCCTCACAGCACTGGTGGCTGGCCCCGTCCTCGCCTACGGAGATGCCGCCATGGGTGGCGCCGATCTTCACGTTCAGGTGGGGGTAACCGATGGAGTTGCGCACCTGCTCAAAGGCCCGCCCCGCCGCGAACATGGCAAAGCTGCTGGCAAAGGGCACATACCCCGTGGTAGACAGCCCCGCCGCCACGCACATCATGTCGCTCTCCGCGATGCCGCAGTCAAAGTGGCGGTCTGGGAACGCCTTTTTGAAGATCTCCGTCTTGGTGGCGTTGGCCAGGTCGGCGTCCAGCACCACCACATCGGGATGGGCTGCCCCCAATTCCTTCAGCGCCTCGCCGTAGCTCTGCCGGGTGGCGACTTTTTTCACATCTGCCATTTCAAACCGCCTCCAGTTCCGCCAGCTGAGCGCTCAGCTCCGCCATGCCCCGGGCATACTCCTCGTCGTTGGGGGCCTTGCCGTGCCAGCCCACCTGACCCTCCATGTAGCTCACGCCCTTGCCCTTGGTCGTCTCCAGCACGATGGCGGAGGGCTTGCCCTTGATCTGCCGGGCAGCGTCAAAGGCCTTTTCCATAGCCTGGAAGTCGTGTCCGTCGATCTGGAACACATTCAGCCCAAAGGCCCGCAGTTTATCCGGGATGGAGCCCAGCCCCATCACCTTTTCGTTGGTGCCGTCGATCTGGAGGCCGTTGTGGTCTATGATGACGCACATGTTGTCCAGCCTGTAGTGGGCGGCAAACATCAGCGCTTCCCACACCTGGCCCTCCTGCATCTCGCCATCTCCCAGCAGGGTATACACCCGGGCGGCGCTGCCCTGGTGCTTCAGGCCCAGCGCCATTCCCGCCGCGCAGGAGACGCCCTGCCCCAGCGACCCGGTGGACATATCCACGCCGGGCACCGCGTCCATGTTTGGGTGTCCCTGCAAATAGCTGTCAATGTGCCGCAGGGTGGGCAGGTCGTCCACTGGGAAGAACCCCCGGTAAGCCAGCGCCGCATACAGCCCCGGCGCGGTGTGGCCCTTGGACAGCACAAAACGATCCCGGTCTTTCCGCTTAGGATTCTGCGGGTCAATGTTCAGTTCCCTGAAATACAGGTAGGTAAACACATCCGCGGCGGACAGGCTGCCGCCGGGATGGCCCGCCTTGGCCCCATGGGTGGCGGTGAGTACGCCCATGCGCACCTTGCAGGCCGTCTTTCCAAGTGTGATTTCTTCCTCTTTGGTCATGATAGATTCTCCTTTTCAGCCCTGGCCATAGTAGGCCCCCGGCCCGTGCTTACGGAAATAATGCTTATCCTGAATACGCTGGGGGACGGGGCTGGCGGAGGGCCGCACCTGCCGGGTGAGCAGGGCCATTTTTGCAACTTCCTCCAATACCACCGCGTGGTACACCGCCTGGGCCGGGTCTTTGCCCCAGGTGAATGGGCCGTGGCTGGCGCAGATCGCGCCGGGGACGGCGGTGGGTTCGATGCACCGCTCCCGGAAGGTTTCCACGATGACCACGCCGGTGTTTTTCTCGTAATCCTCCTCCAGCTCCCCCTGGGTCAGGTGGCGGGCGCAGGGGATGGAGCCGTAAAAGTAATCGGCGTGGGTGGTGCCGAAGCAGGGGATGTCCTCCCCGGCCTGGGCCCAGGCCACCGCGTGGGGGCTGTGGGTGTGGACGATGCCGCCGATTCCGGGGAACGCCCGGTACAGCTCCAAATGGGTTTTGGTGTCGCTGGAGGGTTTCCAGCGGCCCTCCACCCGCTCCCCGGTATCCAGGCTGACCACCACCATGTCCTCGGCGGTCATGCCGTCATACTCCACCCCGGAGGGCTTAATCACGACCAGCCCCTTGTCCCTGTCGATGCCAGACACGTTGCCCCAGGTGAATGTCACCAGGCCGTATTTGGGCAGGAGCAGGTTCGCTTCCAGCACCTTTTGTTTCAGTTCCTCCAGCATTTACAGCACCTCCACCGCTTTTCGCTCCACATCCAGCAGAGCCCTGTACCGCTCCATATAGGCGTTGAAGCCGTTTACTGTCTCCTCATCCGGCTGGACGGTGGAGCCGGACACCCCTGCGAACACGCGGCGGTTCAGGTAGTCCTCCAGCGTCTCGCCGCCGGACTTCCACACCCGGTACGCCGCCAAAAGCGCCATGCCGTAGGGGCCGCCCTCCCCCGCCGTCTCCATGCAGGCGACCGGGGCATTGCAGGCGGCGGCCATGTAGGTCTGGCCCACCAGCGGAGTCTTGAACAGCCCGCCGTGGCCGGTGAGGGAATCGATGGCGACCCCCTCCGCCGCCAGAATATCCATGCCGATTTTTAGGGTAGCCATTGTGGAATAGAGCTGGGCGCGGAAGAAGTTGGCCAGGGTGAATTTGCTGTCCGGGCGGCGCACTACCAGAGGCCGGCCCTCGTCCATGTGGGTCACGCCCTCGCCTGCCAGGTAGTTGCAAACCATTACACCGCCGCAGTCAGTATCGCCCTCTAAGCTCTTTTCGTACAGTTTCGTGTATAACGCACTGGTATCGGGCGCTGCCCCAAACAGCTCCGCTGTCTCCCGCAACACCCCGGCCCAGGCGTTGGTATCGTTGGTGCAGTTGTTGCAGTGCACCATGGCCACCGGGGCCCCAGTGGGGGTAGTCACCAGGTCGATTTCCTCGTAGACGCGGGACAGCGGCTTTTCCAAAACCACCATGGAGAAAATTGACGTACCCGCCGACACGTTGCCCGTCCGAGGGGCCACGGCGTTGGTGGCGGTCATGCCGGTGCCTGCGTCGCCCTCGGCGGGGGCAAAGGAGATGCCGGGAGTAAGCAGGTTGTCCAGCAGGGCCGCGCCCCGTTCGGTGAGCGCGCCCGCGTCCGCGCCGGCGGGAAGCACGCTGGGCAGTATATTGGCCAGCGTCCAGGGCAAATCGCGGGACTTCACCAACTCGTTAAACTTCTCCATCATTTCCCTGTCGTAGTCCAGGGCCTCGCTGTTGATGGGGAACATACCGCTGGTTTCGCCCACACCCACGGCGTTGATGCCGGTGAGCATATAATGGACATAACCCGCCAGGGTGGTGATATGGGCAATCTGGGGAACGTGGGGTTCCTCGTTCAGAATGGCCTGGTAAAGGTGGGCGATGGACCACCGCTGGGGGATATTGAAGCCGAACAGGGCTGTCAATTCCGCCGCCGCTTGCCCCGTGACGGTGTTCTGCCAGGTTCGGAAGGGCGTCAGCAGGTTCCAATCCTTGTCGAAAGCAAGGTAGCCGTGCATCATGGCCGAAACACCCATGGCGCATATATTCTCCCGACCCTCCACCCCGGACAGGGCGGTCTTCAGGCCCTTCCACACCTCGTCCAAGCTATACGTCCAGATGCCGTTTTCGTAGCTGGACGCCCAGATGTAGTCCCCGGAGGACACAGGGGTATGCTGTCCATCGACGGCCACCGCCTTGATGCGGGTGGAGCCCAATTCGATGCCAAGGCAAAGTTTTTCCATGGCGCTCAACCCCAGGGATTCTCGGTGGGATAGGGCAGGGACTTGGGCTGATTATACGCGATATCCTGAACGCCCAGGAACTTGAACACCTCGAACAGCGCCTTGCCGTAGTGGCCGAAGGCCACCGCGCCGTGGTGGGGGTAGCGCTTCTGGATCAGTACATGGCGGTAGAACCGGCCCATCTCGTGGATGGCGAACACGCCGATGCCGCCAAAGCTGCCGGTCTTGACGGGCAGCACCTCGCCCTGGGCGATGTAGGAGCGCAGATTGCCCTCGCTGTCGCACTGGAGGCGGTAGAAGGTGATGTCAGAGGGCGCAATGTCCGCCTCCAGGGTGCCGCGGGTGAAGTCGGGGTCGCTGTCCTGGGGCTCCAGCAGGCGGTGCTGAATGAGCTGGTATTTCACCGCCCGGTCGGCGCACAGCTTGCAGGCGGGGGTGTTGCCGCAGTGGAAGCCCATGAAGGTGTCGGTGAGCTGATAATCGTACTTGCCGCGAATCTGCTCCTCCCACATCTGGGCGGGGACGGAGTTGTTGATGTCCAGCAGGGTCACCGCGTCGCCGCTGACGCAGGCCCCGATGTACTCGCTGAGCGCGCCATAGATGTCCACCTCGCAGGCCACGGGGATGCCACGGGCGGCCAGACGGGAGTTGACGTAGCAGGGCTCAAAGCCGAACTGGCTGGGGAACGCGGGCCAGCACTTGTCCGCGAAGGCCACATACTTGCGGGAGCCCTTGTGGTTCTCCGCCCAATCCAGCAGGGTCAGCTCAAACTGCGCCATCCGCTCGCCCAAATCCGGGTAGAAGCGGCCCTCGCCCATCTCGGCCGCCATCTCGTCGCAGACGGCGGGAATGCGGGGGTCGCCCGCGTGCTCCTTGTACGAAACCAGCAGATCCAGCTCGGAGTTCTCCTCCACCTCTACGCCCAGCTCATACAGCCCCTTGATAGGGGCGTTGCAGGCAAAAAAGTCCTGGGGCCGGGGGCCAAAGGTGATGATCTTCAGGTTCTTCACGCCGATCACCGCCCTTGCGATGGGCACGAAGTCCGCAATCATTTTGGTGATGTCCTCCGCCGTGCCCACGGGGTACTCCGGGATGTAGCCCTTCAGATGGCGCATCCCCAGGTTGTAGGAGCAGTTGAGCATACCGCAGTAGGCGTCGCCGCGCCCATTGATGAGGTCGCCGTCCCCCTCGGCGGCGGCCACGAACATACAGGGGCCGTCAAAGTTTTTGGCAATGAGGGTCTCGGGGGTCTCGGGGCCGAAATTGCCCAGGAACACCACCAGGGCGTTGCAGCCGTGCTCGTTCACATCGGCCAAGGCTTTCAGCATATCCAGCTCGTTCTCAACGGTGACAGGGCACTCGTAGAGGTCGCCCGCATAGGCGGCTTTGATGGCGGCGCGGCGCTTCTCGCTCAGGGCGATGGGGAAGCAGTCCCGGGAGACAGCGATGAGGCCAAGTTTTACGTCAGGGATGTTTTTCATGATGTTTTCCTCCTATATCAAATATCGTTGGCAATGTCGTTGTTATCGCCGGACAGCCGGACGGCGGCGCCTTGTCCGGCCTCGGCGCTGTCCTCATGGGCCAGCAGCCACTTGTTCCGGGCCCAGAGCAGTTGATCCTCCTCTGTTATGGCCTTGATGGCGGGTTTTGCCTCGTTGGTGCCCCGGGGCAGCGCCACCGCCACCCGGAAGCCCTCGGCCTCGTCGGTGTGGCAGGGGGCATAGTGCAAAGTGGTGGCGTACACCTCCACCAACACCCCGGCGGGGACGCGAAACGCCCGGACTTTTGCGGTGTCCAGCATACCGTCCACGATTTCGTCCTGCTTGGCCAGCAGGAGAATGAAGTCATGGGTGCCCACGTTAAACTCGCTGTCCCGGTGGTACTCCAGGCAGTTCAATTTGGTGTTGCGGCCCCAGCACATCCCCAGCTGGACGGGCATCCCGCCGTAGGCGTTGGCACCAAACAGTTCAAAGATGGGCAGGGCCTCCAGCTCAGGAATGGTGGGCTGGTAGGTGGTGCCACTTTCCGGCAAGGGGATGGCTTTCATGGCCGCCAGCAGGCCATCCAGCTTATAGCCCTTATGCACCTGCCCATAGGGGGAAAATTCTGCGTCAAATATGCTTTTGATCTCCATGCTTGACCTCCTCATTTCAACGCTGGAAACACATTTTTTAGGGCCGGGTAGATTTGTTGGAACTTTCGATATCGCTCCTCGTACCGGGCGGTGAGTTCTGCGTCCGGCTCCACGGTCTGGGCCACGTGGATCAGCGTGTCACAGGCGGCCTGGACGCTTTCAAACGCCCCGCAGCCCACCATGGCCAGCACCGCGCCGCCGTAGCCGGGGCCCTGCTCGGTCTGTGGCAGGGTCAGCGGAATGCCCAGCACGTTGGCGAAGATGGTCCGCCATAGGGGCGATTTGGCTCCGCCGCCGCAGATCATGCTCTTGGGGATGGACACGCCCAGGGACTTGGCCACCTCGAAGCTGTCCCGGATGGCAAAAGCCACACCCTCCAGCACCGCCTGGGTGAGGTCGGCGCGGGTGGTGTCCATGCTCATGCCGATGAACGTGCCCCGGGCATTGGTATCGTTGATGGGGGAGCGCTCGCCCATGAGGTAGGGCAGGAAGAACACCCGGTTTCGGCCCAACTTATCCTTGCCGATGGGCTTTTGCTCGGTTTGGTAATCGCTGATACCCAAAATGTCCCCGCACCACCACTTGTTGCAGGAGGCAGCGGACAGCATACAGCCCATCAGGTGCCAGCCGCCGTCCGCGTGGGCGAAGGCATGGAGGGCGTTGTTTGGGTCAACCCCAAACTTGTCCGAGCTGATGAAGATGGTGCCGGACGTGCCCAGCGAAATATTGCACCCGCCCGCGCCCACGACGCCCGTTCCAACAGCGGCGGCGGCGTTGTCCCCCGCCCCGGCGCAGACCTTGACGCTCTCGGGTAACCCCAGCTCTTTCGCCACATCGGCTTTCAGGGTTCCCACCGTCTCCCAGCTCTCGTACGGCTTGGGGAGCTGTTCCTCGGTGACGCCGCAAATTTGACACATTTTCCAACTCCACCGTTTGTGCTCCACGTCCAGCAGGAGCGTCCCGGAGGCGTCGGAATAATCGGTGCAGTGGATACCTGTCAGCTTGTAATTGATGTAGTCCTTGGGAAGCATGATCTTGCGAATCTTGGCGAAGTTTGACCGCTCGTTCTCCCGCATCCACAGCAGTTTTGGCGCGGTGAAGCCCGCGAAGGCGATGTTGGCGGTATAACGGCTCAGCTTGCCCTTGCCAATCTCGTTGTTGAGATAGTCCACCTCTTTGGCCGTCCGCCCGTCGTTCCACAGGATGGCCGGACGGATGACGTTATCATCCTCGTCCAGCGCCACCAGGCCGTGCATCTGGCCGCCCGCGCCGATGCCAACAACTTGGGCGGCATCAAAGCCACACAGCAGTTCCGACATTCCCTGCATCACTGCCTTCCACCAGTCCTCCGGGGCCTGCTCGCTCCACCCCGGCTGGGGGAAAGACAGGGGGTACTCCTTTGTGACCTCGCGGAGCACCGCGCCGCTCCCGTCCACCAGCAGCAGCTTGCAGGCGGAGGTGCCAAGATCAATGCCAATATAGAGCATATTGTTATCCTCCTCAGTGGATCACAGGGATGGTAACACTCCCTGCGTATCTGCCGTCTGCAACAGCCAGGGTGAGTTCCGCACCTTCTCCTGCTTGCACGACAGCCAGTGCCTCACCGTAATAGGTGTCGGTACGGTCTGTGGTGTAGCCGATCTCATTGTAGGGGCACGCACTGCCCAGGCCCAGCAGTCTGCCGCCCGTCACCTTCACGCTGAGGATGCCCCGCTCCAGCGGCTTGACCGTGCCGCTTTCGTCGGTGTATTGCAGTCTGATATGGCACAGGCGGCCCGGCTCCACGGCGGCCTCCTCGGGTACAGCCCGCAGCTGTGTTTCCGGGGATGCGGTGCGCAGGGAGCAGCGCCCCAGCTCCTGTCCATGGCTGTCATAGCTCACCGCTTCCACTGTGCCGTCCTCATAGGTGCTGCGGAATTTGGCCATGCAGTCGTTTTTCAGCTCCTTTTTGCCTGCGCTTTTGCCATTCACCAGCAGCTCCACGCTGTGGGCACGGGCGTAGACCTCCACGTTGGCGCTCTTGCCCGCGCAGCCCCGCCAGCTCCAGGAGGGGATGGCGTTGGACATTTTCCAGGCGGAGGGGGAGTGCTTGTCGCCGGTGTGGTTCACCGGGCACACGGCGATGTACGGGCCCTTGTCCTGCTCCATGGCCACACGGGTGTACAGCGCCTCGCCCAAGGGCCGGCCTGTCAGGTCGATCCGGCCGGAACCCGCCGACACCCAGCCCACACCGTGGCCAAAGTCCGGCGCGTAGTCCTGGTACTCCCAGGAGCCGATGCCCACCTCGCCCAGGTAGTCCATACCTGCCCACACAAAATCGCCCACGATGCGGGGCTCTTTTTTCGCCAGTTCCCGGAACCGGTAGGCATCAGAGCAGAAGGTCTCGCTGCCCAGGATCAGCCGGTTCGGGTACTTTCTCAGGTCGCCCTCATAGCGGAAGATGCCATAGTTGTATCCCGCCACGTCCATATTGGCGAAGGCGTCCCGGGTTCGCCAGTCACAGGGGGGGAGGGTGGCCCCCAGCTTCATGAAGTTGTCCCCAAACAGCCCCGCCATGTTGTTGAAAAACTCGCTGCCCACCGCCTTCTTTTTCTTGGGCACCGCCCCGGCGGCTTTCAGCTTTTCCGCCTTTTCGGCCTCTTTTTTTGCCTTCTCGTCGCTGTAGACGCCAAAGCCGACAGAGGACAGGAAATTGAAAAAGATGTTCACGCCGCAGGTGACGGGCCTGGTATCATCCAGCTGGTGGAGATGGTTCGTCAGATCGGCAGTGAGCTTGATCCCCTTTTCCTGGGCGGTCTCGGACACCTCGTTGCCGGTGGAGTAGAGGATAACTGAAGGGTGGTTGTAGTCCTTGTCCACCATGTCCTTTAAATCCTGCTTCCACCACTCCATGAAGTAATCCACATAATCATGTTCCGTCTTATGGATGTACCAATGGTCGATGTACTCGTCCATCACCAGCACACCCAGATGGTCACAGGCATCCAGCAGGAACTTGGAACAGGGGTTGTGGGCGGAGCGGATGGCGTTGTAGCCGTTTTCCTTTAAAATGCGGATCTTGCGCCACTCCGCGTCCTCGTAGCAGCAGGCCCCCAGCACACCGTTGTCGTGGTGGATGCAGGCCCCCTGGACAATGACCCGCTCCCCGTTGAGCAGCAGACCGCGGCGGCCCCACTCCAGGGTGCGCAGACCGAAGGTCTCCACCACCTCATCCGTCCCAAACCTTATCCGGCACGCATAGAGCTGAGGATCGTCCAGGCTCCAGGGCTTAGCCCCTTCCAGGATCATGGTAAATGTAAACTGCCCCTTGGTCTCCCCGGATGCGGCGGCCAGCTCTCGTCCGTCGTCCAGAACGGCCACGGACACCGGCCCCGCACCCTCCGTCTCCACCCGCACCTCGATCTGGGCCGGATCCAGGGATAGTGTGCGGATCTTCACCCCGTTGAGCTTGATGTGCTCCCGATCCGCCGTCCACAAGACAACAGGCCGGTAAATGCCCGCGCCGGAGTACCAGCGGGAGTTGGGCTGGTCGGCGTTGCGGGCGATGACCTCCAAGGTATTTTCCTCCCCCGCCCGCAGCTTCCCCGTCAGCTCCACATAGAAGTTGGTGTAGCCGTAGGGCCGGAAAGCCAGCTTTTCCCCGTTGAGCCACACCTCGGCGTTGTGGTACACGCCCTCAAACTCCAACACAGCGCATTGATCCGTCAGCGCTCTGTCCGGCGTAAAAACCTTGGTGTAGAGATAGTCCCGCCCCTCGTACCAGCCGGTATTGATACCCCCGGCGGACAACTCCGTCCGGGGCTCAGACAGCATGGCGTCGTGGGGGAGGCTGATGGGAACGCCAGGCGCCCGTTCCCCCAAGTACTTTACCTGCCAGTGGTCATTAAATTGATTTGCTTTCATCTTTTGCTCCCTCCAACGAAAAGAAGTGGAAGTCAACACGTCCCACTCCACAGAATTTGAAATACAGTGCCCGTTTCCCGTTATCTAAAGCACAGTCTGCGCGGAACTCCGCCCGCCCACCGATCAGCTTCAGCGGGATGCGCGCCGACACCGTTTGAAAGTCCGGCCTGCCGGAAAGCAGGAATTCCCCTTCCGCCGCGCCGCTCAATTCCACCGATACAGTTTTGAGCTCCCGGATGTCAAAATACTTGAAGCCTGCCACAGCGCCGTCCCGCATATTGGCGATGTACTGGCCGCCATCCCCCTCCCGGTCTTTTCCGGTCTGGGTGAAAAAGGGGTGGGTGGCAAATGCCCTCCGGGGGCTGGGGCAGTCGTACCGCCCCACCCCGTCCCTGCTCCACAGGTTGCAGGCAATATAGGCCGGGTAGCGCCCAATGCCCCGCAGCGGCCCGCCGTTCAGCCCGCAGGAGGTCAGCTCCGCCTGCCGGAAGGAGCCGTCGGGGCTGCGAACCAGTTTTTCCGCGCAGGCCTGACGGGAATAGGAGTGGCGGTTGGTCTGCCGGTGGTAGAAGATATACCAGTCCTCCCCGATGTTCAGCAGCCCGCCGTGGGTATTGCCCAGGTAGTTCAGGCCCTTTCGCTCGTCCTCGTTGCCGTCCAGGAACAGGTCACCCTGGCTCACCAGCGTGCCTCCGAAGGTGAAGCCGCCGTCGGGCCGGTCGCTGACCGCATAGCACAGCTCGTGGTTGTGCCGGGAGGAGTAGACAAAGATGTACTTGTCCCCGTCCTTGCGGATGGAGCTGGCCTCGAAAAACTCGTGGTTGGGGAAGGAGCCGGGGCCCTCCTTGGGAAAAATCACCTGGGGCTCTCCCTTGATGGTGAGCATATCCCGCTCCAGCTCCACCACCGTGCCACCGTCGTTTTTCAGCTTTTTGAAGCCGGTGACGGCGGCGGGGGTGGGGGTGTAAAACCCGGAGTACAGCCAGATCCGCCCGTCGTCGTCCGCCAGCACGCCGGGGTCGAAGGGGAACTGGTCGCCTTTTTTCCGGCCCCATACCGTGCCGTCTGGGTAGCGGACATGGCCCAGGAATTGATAATGCCCCGCCGGAGTGTCGCAGACGGCCACCCCCATGATCCCCATAAAATCGAAGGCGTAGTAGAGGTAATACCGCCCGTTCGCCCCCCGGCATACGTCGGGGGCGAACAGCAGCCGCAGGCCCAGCTTATTTTTCGGATCCTGGTTCTTGAGGTAGATCACGCCCTCATACCGCCAGTCGGACAGGTCGTCCACCGGGGCGGACCAGCACACGTAGTCGTTGACGCAGAAGATGGGCGCGTTGAACCTGTCGTGGGAGCCGTAGACGTAGACCCGGTCTCCGAACACATGAGGCTCGCCGTCCGGGATGTACTCCCAGCTGGGGAGATAGGGGTTGAACGCCTGCTTTGTTTTCACGCCGCGCCCCCTCACTTTTTGCGCTCCGCGATGGCCTTTTGCTCCTCGGGGAGGTTTTTCTCCACCGTCCACAGCAGCATCAGCACCGCGCACACGGCATAGGCGATGGTCTCGATCCAGATATAGCTCACTGTGATGGCCCCCTGGGCCGCGGCGGTCTGCCCCGCGGTGCCCAAGGCCACGTCGGCGCCCTGGTCATAGCCGCTGCCGTTCAGGATGGCGCTGAAAATCGCGTTGCAGATCGGGGTGGCGGCCACCATGATGGAGCTGTAGATGGACATGGTGAACCCGTCTGTGCGGATGCCGCTCTTGAATTCAATGTGGTCGATGACATCCGCCAGCATGGCCAAAATCAGGTAGCACGCCGGGGCGGAACCCAGGCACTTGATCGCCACGCCGATGGCCACCGGGACGATCTGGCCCTGCCCCATCCCGGCAATGACACCGCCGATGACGCCGACCACCATGCCGATGATGGTGACGGTGCGCTTGCCGAATTTGTTGGCCAACGGCACCACCAGCGCCGCCGCCACCGCCATGGGGATGGCCCCCAGCACTGCCAGCAGGGATTGGGACGCGCCCCAGGCGTCGGCGGAGCCAAAGAAGGTGTTGTCCAGCACCCACTTGCAGAAGAAAGCCATGGAGCCGTTCTTCATGGCCCCGCTCCACTGGAAGCCCATGTAAAAGACAATGGTGATCCACCACCACTTTTCGCTGGTCACAGCCTTGAGCTGTTCCCCCAGGGTGGCCGTTTTGTCCTGGGCGTCGCTGCCGGCTGTGCCCATGCTCTCCTCCGTGACCCGCTCCCGGGTGAACTTGAACTGGAGGAAGATGGTCAGGGCGGTGAAGATGGCCACGGCCAGCATGGTCATGAACCAAAGCCCCTGGTTTTCTTTCAAGGCGAAGGATACCAGCATGGGGAACACCATGGAGCCCACACCCATGACCCCCAGGCCCGCCACGTTGGTGAAGGAAGCCAGGGTGGCCCGCTGTTTGCTGTCCCGGGTGGACACAGGGATCAGGGTGGAGTTGGCGGTGTTGTAGATGGGATACGCCACCGCGTAGTAGAGATTATAGGCGATGGCGATCCACACCATTTTTGCCGTGGGACTCTGGACGGGGACGATGAACATGAGCACGCTGGCCACGCTCAGCGTCAGCGCAGACAGCAGCACCCAGGGCCGGGCCTTGCCCGCCAGGGCCTTTGTGCGCTCAATGAGCTGTCCTACCACAAGGTTGGCCGCCACGATCAGGATGGTGGAAAACAGCTGCAGCCCCGTGAGGAAGCTCAAATCCAGCTTGAGCACATCGGTGAAGTAGTTTTGCAGGATGCTGGTGAAAATGCCGGAGGACAGCAGCGCCCCGAAGGGGCCGATGAAGTAGCCCAGCAGCATTTCCGGCAGCTTTACGCTCTGGGATCTCACCAGCGAGCTGATGAGGGGGGTGTTCCAGAAGCCAGTTTCTTTTTTGTCCATAACGTCCCTTCCTTGCTCTGCTTAGATCGCGTTCAGTTCGACCGTCCTGGTCTGCATCCCATCTGCCCGCACAGTCACCGTGATCCCGCCAGGGGCGTCTCCGGCGCGGACAACGGCCAGCGCTTTCCCATAATAGGTGGTATGGGTATTGGAGAAGAAGTTCTCCCCCATATTGGGCTTTGCGGAGCCAAGGGCCAACAGCTCGCCGGCGCCGCTGACCTCCACCGTAACCGCGGTGTCCTCGGAAGACTTTGTGATCCCGTCCGCGCCGGTCAGGTCGATGCTCAAATAAGCCAGATCCTGCGTCCCCGCCTTCAAGGTGTTCCGATCAGCAGCCACGCGCAGTTCGCTGGCGCCCTCGGCAGTCTTCATGGAGGTGCGGGACAGCTCTTTCCCGGCACTGTCATAGCTGATCGCGGTGATCGTTCCGGGCTCATAGGCAATGTGTTTGAAGACGGCCTTATACTCCTTCGTCTTTTTCTTCCCATAGGAACGCCCATTTAGGATGAGTTCCGCCGTGTCACCGTCGGAATACACGGTGATCTTGTTCCGTTTCCCCTCGCAGCCGGCCCAAGACCAGCTTGCCACCGCGTCTGTGTCACGCCACATGGATACAGAGCCCGTCTCCCCGGCGTGGGTATACGGTTCCACACCGATACCGGGGGTGTGATCCAGTCCCCAGGTCAGCCGGTTCCACTGCACCTCGGGGCGGAGCTTTCCGCAGATGTCGATCACGCCGCAGCCGCCGGAAATGATAGGCGCGTCCTGACCGGGATTCTTGAAGCTTTTGTAGCGGACGGTGCCGATGCCGGACTCCCCCAGGTAGTCCCAGCCGGTCCACATGAAGTCGCCGATGACATAGGGGAGCTTTTTCACCAGCTGCCAGTTGTGATAGAGGTTTTTGGGCAGGGTCTCGGAGCCAACGATAACCCGGTCCGGATGAAGTGTGCCGTCCTTCTCATACCGGGAGGCGGCGTAATTATACCCGCCGATATCCAGGTAGGAGAAGCACACCTTTGTGGCATTATCCGCGGCGGGCTTGGCGGCCATTTTTTCAATCATCCCCCCGGCCATGTTCATCAGCATATTGAAGAACGCGCTGGTAGGGACATTATCCATGGTCTGACTGCCGTTCTTGTTCTCTTTCCCGTCCTTTTTGTCGCCGTATATGCCGCCGCCCTTGGCCGACATACTGCACAGCATCAGGTTGACACCCAGGGTCACGGCTTTCCCCGGATCCAGCTTCCGGGCCAGGACGGCCAGCTTTTTGCAGTACTCCTGTCCCTCGGGGATGGCCAGCTCGGAGATCTCGTTCCCGATGGAATTCATGACTACGCTGGGGTGGTTGTAGTTTTTGATCACCATGGCAGTGAGATCCCGTTCCCACCACGCACGGAAATCCTTGTCCGCATAGTCGTAGGGGTTTTTATGCACCAGCCAGTTGTCGCAGAATTCATCCATGACATACATACCCAGCTGGTCACAGGCATCCAGCAAGGCTTTGGACGCCGGGTTATGGGAGGAACGTATCGCGTTGAAGCCGGCCTCCTTGAGCAGCCGGACGCGGCGGAGTTCAGCAGCTTCAAAGGAGCACGCGCCCAGGATGCCGTTGTCGTGGTGGATGCAGGCGCCGCGAAGCAGCGTCTCCTGCCCATTCACGAAGAAGCCCTTGACGCTCCAGCTGAGGGTGCGGAAACCAAACCGCTCCTCCGCCGTGTCAACCACCTCGCCATCCTTCAGCAGCTCCGTCCGGCACAGATACAGCTCGGGGTGGTCTGCGTCCCAAAGCCGGGGCTGGGAAACGGGGATGTCCACGGAAGCTGTCCCGTCCTTTACCGGCACCTCGGCCTGCGCCGCGAGGCTTTCGCCGTCCAGGATGGAAACCCGAACCGTGTCGCCGCCGGTGACCGACACCTTCACATGGGCCGTGTTGTTCCCGGAGGTGGAGATCAATAGGCCGTCGGGGATGATATGGTTCCGATCCCCAAGGAAAAGGTTTACGTTCCGATATATCCCGCTTCCGGAATACCAGCGGGAATTGGGCACCGCCGAGTTGTCGGCGATCACCTTTATCTCATTTTCCTCACCGTATTTCAGATACTGCTCCAGCGCCACAAAGAAGCTGATATAGCCGTACCGCTGCTCGGCGGCGAGGGTGCCGTTCACGAACACCTGGGCGTTTTGATAGACCGCCTCAAATTCCAGGACGGCGGACTGCTCCCGCCACTCCTCGGGCACGGGAAGCCGTCTGATATAGACATAGGCGCCGCCGGGAAAATATCCGCAGGCCCCTGCCGTAGCGGCATCCTTCGAGCGTTTCTCGTACAGCATCGCGTCATGGGGAAGCGTGACCGGCTTCATGGCCTGCTCCCCGCCCACGGCACTGAACAGCCAGCCCGTGTTGAAGTTTTGTTTTTTCATCTGTCTGCGCCCCCTCAAATATGTGAGAATGCCTCGCTGTTGGTGCAGTATACGATATCGCTGCGCCCCGCGATGGCCTCAAAAAGCCGTTCCAGGGCATCCCAGCTGGCATTGCCCTTTTCGTAGTCCATTTCATAGCTGTGCGCCCAGAGGTATAGCAGCAGGTCCCGGTCCTGGAGCTCCTCGCGCTTGAAGCGCTCCACCAGCTTCATGGCGTCCTTCAAAATGATGGAGGTGGAGGGGCGGAAGTTCAGCGGGTTTTCGGGGAACTCATAGCCGCCGGAGGGAAACACCGCCCTGGCATACCGGTAGCCCCGTTCCTTCAAATACGCCTGCACCGCCGGCGAGGTGGAGCCCTGCGCATAAGCATGGCCCACGACGGGGGCGCCAAAGAGCCCTTCCAGGCCGGCCTTGTCCGCGTCCACCGACGCGCGCATTTCATCCTCGCTGACAGCGCCCAGGGATTCATGCCGGAAGCCATGGGTGGCAATTTCCATCCCCTCATAGACCTGGAGCACCTCGTCCTTTGGGATCCGGTTGTGCTGAACATAGGAGAAGGGCCACTTGTGCTTTACCCCCTCGGGGCAGTCCTGGAAGGAGAAGGTCCCGATCCCCTTCACCTCGCCGCGGGCGCCGAACAGGCCGGCATTGAGGTTGAAAGTCCCTTTGAGCCCGTATTGCTTCATCAGCCGGATCACCCGTTTGTCCTGCTCCAGCCCATCAT
>OFFI01000522.1_pt1 | contig 27182 bp, 15 predicted proteins | sample 1521351 | NCBI WGS metagenome assembly OFFI01 (sample SAMEA3504119, study PRJEB24116) | mouse gut metagenome | biome: mouse gut; feature: mouse-associated habitat; material: faeces | place: Denmark | collected 2011
TCCAATCTATCAAAAATCGCATGTGAATTATAGTGAATTACTCCAACTCGCAAAGAGCTGGAGTAATTTTATATCTGACCGCGTTATTATTTGGCGCTTACAATATCTCTTTGCCATAAATGCCTCCTTAAATGCACAAAAAGGACAGCACAGACCTTTCCCATAGATCTGTAACTGCCCTTTCGCTGTGTTAATGATAATAATTCAAAATCCCACGAAAACATCTGCAAACAATTGGGAAGAATTGCAGAATCATATATGGGATTATGTATTCAGTTTTTGATATACTTGTACTAAAGTTTCAGCTTATAAGCTCCATATTTTTGGAAAACACGTTCCAGGATTTTTTATCTTCTCCCTCCGTCTTATCATACATTTTTTGAGTTTTCTTGCTCGTATTATGTAAATGTATTGTTGTACAGCTTATAACTGTCCATAATAAAAATCCCACCACCTGCTCCCTACTTTGTGTATATGGGATAACCATAGGCGAGGGTTAAAATGTCGTTGCATATCGTGCGAACGAAAACGCCAAATCCTTTGATGTAACGTGACCACTGACCTCAAGAATATTGACAATTTCCATTCTGCGGTCTGTGGCGATCATATACTTTCCCCCCCCCCTTCGTTTAGCCCCTTATAATAGTAAATGGTAAAGGTGCAAAATTCCTTCCTATTTCAAAAACTTTTCAGAATTTTTTCAATCAGTATGGGCGGTAACGCCTGTATTGGTTTTGAAACAGTCTGCCTATGCATACTAAACCCGTTTGTATTCCATTTCTGAAATAGCAAGCACTGCCTATGGACGTCCATAGGCTAAAATAGCAAGCACTGTCTATGTCATAACATAGGTTCATTTTTTCAACTTTTTCCTGCCAGAATCTATTGAAAAATCTGCTTGCTTTTGGTTGCTAAGGGATATATTCCCCTAACCCCTTTTTGAAGAAAATACATGACTTTTTTATAAAAAAGACTGACATAAAAAATAGCAGTTCCCAGTTTGTCACCGGCGATCCGCTGAAATCATTATTTATAATTATTATGCCTTTGTTCCTCTGCCACCGTGTTTTCCTCTGGTTATAACGAAGAGTGCGATGCTGCTCACGGTTCCAACTGCACCAAGCGCACCATTTCTGATTTTTACCGCGCGTTCTCTCCTGCAGTTATCACAGATCTTATGCTTATTTGTACTCGAAAGCTCGCATCCGCACTTCTTACAATACATTATTTCACTATTATCAGCAACCTTATTCTTGGTCATCATTTTCACCTCCGTCATCTGTTGCTGTCAGCAAATCCCGCATCTGAAACTCTATCTGCCCTGAAGATATATCAAACGACGATATTCTTGTAGCTATATCTGAAAACTCATCTACAATCTCAATTCTTTTCTGTGAAGAATTTTCATTGAGCAGAAGCAATGTATCTCTCTTATTAAGACCATTGTCTTCAATAAATGTTTTGAACTCACTTAAACATTCGCGACACGGCTCATACTCCCCAAGCATTGCATAACCTTCGCATTCTATTTGAACAGCATTCGTTATATACACAAGGGCTTGGAAGGAATCAATAGCTTTTTGGCTGATATCTCTCTCACCCTTTGGGGATAGTATCAGCTGAAGATCGCTCTTATGAGAATGTTCAATAATATGACTTATATTCTGAGAGAAATTTCGCATAAGGGTTCTCTTCGCATCTGTCGCGCTGTTTACAACTCCTATTAAAGCAATTTCTCTCAGCTTTACATCCTGTATCATCCGTGCCTGCTTCAATTTATCACGGGAACTTTCGGCCATAGCCAGCCGATCATTCTGTAGTTCAATATGTATCTCTCTAATGGCGTCTCCGACATACTCAATCTCATCTAATATCTGTGCCATAACAACATGCGTAGAGAGATTATTCAGCGACTGTGTCAGGTTTGGCGTAAGGTACATGTCTTCTAACCGGACTTGCTTTACAAAACCGTCAGCATCTCTGATTGTCGGAAGAATTTCTCCCTGTTTATCAATCGTAAAGCGGTATATTCCTTTATCGATCAAGTCTTTAACATAGCTATCCATTTTGGCAATCATCACATGCTTTTTATTTGCCATAGCCCCAATGACTTCAGCAATAGCCGGAAGCTTAACCTGTATCGTTTTCCAACTACCAAAATATTCGATAAGGGTTTTATTGTCCTCATAGGAAATCACACTCAGATCTCCCCTATTAGGTTTCCACTCCTCAATATCATATTCAAAGATTGGAACAATCTCGTATTTATCTTGTTCGCTAATGGGCCGTTCAGCATCTGCACTCTGGAAACCGCAATGAGGACACTTTGTCGCCCTATCAGAGATTTTAGTTCCACATTCTGGGCATAGAATCAAACTCATAATTCTGATACTCCTTAACGATAGTTACTTTCCTTGCAGAAACTCCGACATCTTGCCATATCCACTGATATAAGCACCCTTTTGAGCTCTTGTCAGTGCTACATATAGCAGACACTTTTCAGCAGTCATTGTTTCCTGCTCACTGACTGCATCCGTATGGTCAATTGCCGAAGCTAACGGAATAATCCGATTGTTGGCCGCCACAACAAACACATACTGGAACTCCAGTCCCTTAACCCTGTGCATCGTAGCAACACGGATTCCATCCAGCCCACGATCATCCGCCTTATTTCCCTTGATCTCATAACAGCGGATCCCGCTCGAAGTGAAATGAGCGATGTAATCATCCAGCAATTTGTGCGTCCTGGCGACAACACAGATATTTTTTGCGGACACACCGCCATCGATCAACCCTTTGACTTTTGCCAGGATTGCATCAAATTCCTCATTTGCGTTCGCTGTAGCAATTATCTCCGGAACTAATCCATGCGTAAGGGACTGACAACGGTCCCCAGTGTCGAATGAATCATCAAGATCATCAAAGGATATTCCATTCAGTAAAGCAAATGCCGCCTTCCGAATCTCTTCCGTTGTTCTATAATTGATTCTCAGAACGCTGCTTCTTCCTCTGATATTGATTCCACACTTTGACAGAGCAGCCTTGTTTTTATAAATCCTCTGGTGCGCATCGCCGACTATAAAGATATCGTGCTCGTGCTCTTCACCGGCAATTGACCTGAGCAGACGAAATGCATTTGCGCTAAGATCCTGTCCCTCATCAACGATGACATGCTTATACCTCGTTTCTGAGGATATTTTTTCTATTAACAACCTGCACTCATACATAGCAGTGTTGATATCTCGGACCTGATTTTCCTTCATCAGATTCTGATATGCTTCAAACACCTTCCAGATCTGCATTCTCTTCTTTCTATCCAGCCTGGTACCGCGTCCGGTTCTGCTTGCCTTTACATATTTCTCTAGCGAAAACGCCTCCTGTGCGACAACAACACGATTGTATTCTTCTTCATAGAAACTTACAGGGAATTCACCGGAAAAATCCGTTCCCAGCACCGCTTCTTCCCAGAGATTATCAGCCTTTTCTTCGTAGACAATCTCAGCTGGATATCCATGCTCACGAAGGAACTGAGATACCCACGCATCAAGATTGATCACATCAATTCTTCTGATCTCATCCAACGTACAAATCTTTCTCAGATTATCTTTGATATCAGAGGCCAGGTTTGCTGTATAGGTAGTAAAAAGGATTCTTTCTTTATCCTTCAACTCCGTTGCCAAATGCTTAGCTCTGTGCATTGCAACAACAGTTTTTCCGGTGCCTGCACCACCAAGTACTCTTGCAGAACCAGAATAGCTTTTATTAACAATTTTTCTCTGTGTCGGATGAAGGAATACTCTCCATTTTTCAAGTGGCTCTGCCATGACTCGGCGGAGTTCTTCTTCCCCTTCAACAACCACAAAGGATTTTAGCGATAACGGGCTTTCCAACGCATCCGCCAGGTTCTCTGTAGGTTCACTGCCCTCCTTCTCTTCTCGGAAGAGCTCAATTACCTCATCAACAGGGATGCCTTCAACAACCCATGAAAGCGCCTCGAATGTATCACCTGAGAAGCTGCTTTTCTTATCATAAAACTCCTGTGCATCTCCGATAGACCTCACAAATGGGATCTGCTCTTCCGGAACTCCAAGCTCAATCAGACCCTTATCCGTAAGTTCCGCAAACAGTACAACGTCCTGTGCTGCCGGTTCCACAACCGGTGTTGTCACAATATCAAATACCTGAATGGCTCCAGTCTTCGGATTGATCTCACATTTTTTATTCCTCGCCCAATCATAGGCCTCATCATGATGATCGACCCAGAGAAGCAGATAAACGCCCGTCTCAGGCTGTCTTACGGTGATTCCACGGTAGGTATCATCAATCCGTACAGACCAGATTTTTTTGTCCATTCCGCCATTAATTTTTTCATAGTTGATTCCCGGAGACTGTGGATTATTACGGAACTTATTGATGAACTCTGTAACCTTCCCCTGAATCTGCCTCGGCAACGCTGCAAATGCCGTAAGAAAATCTGCGGATATTGCTACCTTTGCTGCTACCTCCATCTATCACACCTCCTTGAACGTATCATCTATCTCATCCGATACGGTAAATATTTTCCAACCTGAAGCTTTGGCCTTTTCAATATTTGCAGCTTGATCTTCGGTCATAAATCCAATTTTACTCTTAGTCCATGCCAGCTCAATTTCAGCGATGACTTCTCCGGATGCATCCGCGAGCTCATACCCCGCCTCTTCAGGTGCAGGAATACCACGCATTTTACATTCATCAGCAATACTCTTACTGATATCATCAAACAACATGGATTTTATTTCATCCCAGACTTCCACGGATATTTCAGACGGTACAACATCTTCTGCTGAGGTTTCCACCTTGCCATTAGGCAACGCTGAATATGTCTGATTGTCGAGTCCCGTATAGCATACAGCGATAAACTGATCATCAAACTGCATCACATTAGAGAACTGCCAAAAGCCATTCCACTCCTGTTCATACTTGTCCGTTCTGGAATCTTTACGGTCATCCAGCACAGCACAAACCGAAACAGATGCATTTCTGTCAGATTTCATCTTCGCTGCCAGAATTCCGGCATACATGTAAAGATGTGTATTATCACTCCGTGGAATCCACGTACCAAAGAATGTCCCCGGCTGCACGAAATCATCCCCTGTATAATGAGTCTGCCCGTTCACCTTTCCGGTAATGTCATTCCAATTGATGAAATCAATAGTACTTGCCGCCTTTGCCGGTTCCAGAAGGGATAGAGATATACCATGTGCATGCGCCGCAAACAACTTATCAGATCCATCCATTTCCAGATATCTCATCAGCAATTCCATAGCAGACATCTTGTTTGGCCTTAAAGCATCCGCTTTGGCTGCACTGATCGTAGGCTGATACATCTTTGCACCGGATGGCATCTTCTCGTAGGTCAATGTCGGCGTGAAATAATCTCCCTGCTGGGTAAACACAGACTGTACATCTCTCCAGCTGAGACTCCATACACGATACCTTCCGCTTCTTCGGATTGCTTCCCTCTTTAATGTGTCATCTGCGACTTTATCCTTATGATAGATAAAGCCATCTGTAAAGATTGCGACCGGAAGCTTATCTGATTTCCCAACAGGACTAATAATGAAATCCGGCTTACAAGTAACCTTGACACCCTGAGTAGCATCAAGCAATACCTGAGGTTCAATCTCCCAAGTCTGATCATTGATCTTTAGTATGTATCCTTCCTTGCCGGAAATGAGCGACTTGGAAATATCCACCTTGCGGTTCTCATTTCCCATTTGAGCAAGAGCTTCTACAAAACGCCGCTCCAGTTCACTGTCAAACAAAGAGTTGACGGGAACGTTGGCTAGTTTCTCTATATTTGTCAGATTGTCTTTCCCGCTCAGAATAGATCTGAGAATCTGGATTGCTGTGCTTCGAGAAATGTTGCCAATATTCTGACTCTGCCTATATGCATACAAGCAATGATAGCAACCATCTTTCTGCGGATCTTCCTTGCAGGAACACTGTTCCAGTTTCTGAAGCGCACGTTCGAAGATATCGATGAGCGAATTCTTTTCATTCATCAATTGCTTCAAGTATCCCGTACCGCCAGGAACAGAATCATATATTACAAGATACTGCTTCCGGTAATCAGCATCCGGAATCGGTACTTCGCTAACTGTTGCCCGCAAGTGATCCACATTACCAAAGTATTCCTTCATACCAAGCATAAAAGTAGCTGTGAACGACTCTGTTCGTACATTAGAAGAATCCATTGTTGTGGCCGGAATCAAGATACGCAGCGCCTCTGTTGCAAACTCGCGGTAAAGGAATGAGCACTCTTCAAATGGATCATTGCTGAATGCAGGCATCTTCCTGGTCTTACAATAGAAAGTGTGTACTTCTTTTCCGTGATCTGGCTGAATCTTTCCGCAGTACTTACAGAGCTTGAAGCCCTTTCTGACATCTTCAACACCAGACACAGAAAGCTTCTCGCCCACGATATCGCTTTCACCGAAATTGATTTCTCTAAGAGTAGCTTTCTTTACAAACTCATATCCAAACGCAAACTCTTCATTGTCCATCTGGTAAGCACTTGAAATATCATGATCTTCGTCTACATCTACAAGCAACTGCTTGCAGTAGAATACATTTGACCGGTCATCGCTCTCATCAGAAATAAGGCTCTTGGTATAATCCATATTGGAATAGACCATCTGCACCTTCAACATATTGCGGACCTGTCCAGAATCCGCCCATGCAGGACTTCCGCACTGCGGACAGCATGCAGTATTCTTTCCTGCCTCTTCAATCTGTGCATGAGAGCAATTTGGACACAATCTCCACTTGGCCGACTGGGAGCTGGTCAGATCAATCTGGTCTATTGTCAGCTTTCTACCGTCAACATAAAAACTGTTATTCGGTGCAAATTCGCTGATAGCTGCAGAAGCACTGCGGCTATATTCATAAACAGACTTTCTATATTTTTTCTTTGTTTCACCCTCGCCGGCATCTGCCTCATCCTTACGATATAGGACAGCTTTCAGAATGATTCCGGCCTCCGGGAAGGCATAGTTTGGAAGCAGTCCCTCATCTGACAAGAAATTGAATACGTCTTTTTTGTTCAGTTCCTTTAATACATTGATGAGAGCTGCCTGCTCTGCCTTCAGTTCTTTTATTTCGTCCTCATAGGAAAAATCTTTCGGTTTGCTTTCCAGATCCTTCACCATATCCTTCAGCTGCTTTATACTCGCAGACAATGAATCCCTTTGCTTTTTCATTGCTCCAAAAGCTTCAAGGATGCTCATATGCATCGGACTCTTTTTAAGGCGATCGCCTTGTGCAAATTCTTTCAGTTCCTGCTTTGCCGTATCGTCCAGATACTGAACAAACAACTGAATAAATGAATTCAGTAGATGTGTAAGGTTACTCTGTACATAACTCAGGAAATTAAACGGGAACATATCCATCGGATGGTTCTCTAATTTCCCAAGGATGATTCCTATGTTTTTCGGAATGGACTGCTCCGGTACTCCACGCTTCACCCAGGAATCCATGCAGTAGGCAACAAACTGACGCTCCAAAACAGCAGAAGCCTTCAGGAAGATTTTCGGTGGCTGCACATTGCCTTCCATCATATCCAGTGGATCCGCATAGAAGTACAGATCATGAGGTCTCGCAGCTGCAATAGCCAATGTCAATGCATTTCCATCTTTACGCCCTGCACGTCCGGTACGCTGCAGGAATTGTGCCTGAGCCGGAGGCATGCTACAAAGAATGACTGTAGAGAGGTCACCGATATCGATACCCATCTCAAGCGTAGGTGTACAAGACAGTACATTCGGATCCCAGACCTTCTGTCCGTCCTTACACCGCTTGAAGTCTACCTCCAGCGCTTCTCTGTCATCACGTTCCAGCAGGCCAGTGTGCTCCTTAGCATTTATTCTGGCGATATCACCGGATGTGAATAGTTTTCCGTAATAATCCAGTTCATTACTCTCTTCTGCTTCAAAAGAACCATTGCAGACGCTTCTCGTGCAAGGAGCGCCTTCCCATAAATCCTTATTCTCTTCAGAAACAGCATGACCGATTCCACAGGTGTCGCACTTAAGCTGTATCACCTTGTTCGTGATGTATACATGGTTCTTATTCAATCCATAGACAACATAGTCCGGAGCAACCTGAATCGTTACCACCAGACTGGACTTCACCAGTTCCTCCAGAATAATCTGGCTGATTATTGTAAAAGTCGATGGCTCAATCATGAATTCATCACAACATGAAGAAATCCAGTCTATATATTTTCTCTCTGCCACAGTATCGAAATTGAAATTCCGTTTTCCTGTAGGATTATTCTGCTTAAAAATGAATCGTGGAGTATTTCTGCCGGACTGTCTTCCGGGCATCCAGTTCACCCGGTCATTGGAAAGCAGATAAGTGTTTCCGTTTTCTTTCAAAAACAGATAGAATGCATCATCATCAAATGCACCATTCTGCCGCATGATATTTACATAGCCTGCAACCATCTGCTCATATCGCTTCGCAGAGGTGTTCGGCAGCGACCCGATTTCATTGGTCACACGCTCATGCACATTCCCGGCGACCTCAAGAAGCTCTTCCTCCTTGAAAGACAGGCAGGAACAGCCTGACTTCTCCAATGTACGTCCTATACGGCTTGTAAGTCCGTATTCAAGCATGATCTCATATGAGATTCTTTTTTCTATATCTGACATCAGCTTTTTGGCAAGTGCATCCTTACCCAGCTTACGATTCTGAATCATTTCCTCATAGGCACGCATCCAAATCATATTCGGAGCTATAAAGAAACTGACAAAGCTTTCATCATCCATCTGATCATGCCAGTAATCGATGAACCCCTTTGTAAAATGAGCAAGCGACTTCCCTGCTCCACCGTTTTCTACATAACGCTGCAGTGCGCTTCTAAATCCGAATCTCCATGTTCTGGCATTGAAGAATCCGGCACGATGTGCAGCATCCTGGACATTATCAGAAAATGCCAGTGTCTTTTTGTCATCATTAAATTTTGATGCAAACAACTGTGAGATGCTCGTGCTGATCTCCGTAACGCTCCGAAGACCCATCAGAGAGATGCCTCGCTTTGATCCGCAGAACGGGCACACAAACTGCTTATGATTTTTAGAACCTGAGGTTTTGATCGGATTCGGAATCAGGACTTTAACCGTATCGGCCCCGCAATTATCACAAGAGGCAGATGCATCCTCTCCAAGCTTTACCTGCAAGCACTCAGGGCATAATTGGGCTTCTATAAATCCCCACGGACGATCGCTCTCCTTATGAGGGAACATCATTACAATCTTCTCATCCACTTTAAAATACAGGTTATAGAATGCTTCCAGGCTTGTTATGGTAGCATTCATGCGCTCGCTTAATATCGACGTCCATCCGGTAGCTCCACAATCACGGCAGTTTACCACGGGCAAATACTGCTTCGCCTGTTGTGTATTCAAATCATGTGCGATAGAGTATGTAATCATCTTTGATGACACCTTTGCCACCAGACGACGCAGTTCTCTCATCCAAAGCTGGACCTGAACATTTAGGAAAGGCCTCAGACTTTCCGCCGATCCTGTTCTGGCATAGGAAATAAGCGCCAGAAGTGCATTTACAGCCTCTGCCGGGTCTTCCATCTCTTTCAGTGCCGGATAATTGACCTGCAATTCATCAACGATCGCTGATACTTGATAATAATTCCCCTTTATGAAGGAAATCATCGCCTGCATAAAGCTATGATGCATCAGCTGTTTTCCTAAAGCGATCTTTCCCTCTGGTGTTGAAATGTTGATATCAGGAAGATTCATCCATGCCTTTACCGCCTCAGCAATATAGGCCTTCTCATCATCCTGTTGTATCAAAGTAGTAAGTTTCTTGACTTGCTCATCTGACGGAATAGTAAAATCCGTGATGTCAGAATCTGCAAAGAACTCTGCCGGTGAAAGTCTGTCCTCCGTGATGACTGCATTCTCCTCAAACGGTTCTCCAAAGATCTCAGATGCATATTCCAGGATTCCTTTACCGTTATCCTTGGAGCCCATCGTTGCAGATGTTCCGATGCAGCAAAGATAGCCTGCCGGTGTCCACAGACGCGATTTAAGACGTCGAAGCAAGCAGGCAAGATCTGTGCCCTGTGCACCATCAAAAGTATGTAACTCATCGACAGCGATATATTTCAGTGTATCTGGTGCGTTATCCTTCCAGAGCCCGGCATCCTTGGGACGAACAAGCAGGTAATCCAGCATCTTATAGTTCGTCATAAGAATATCTGGCGGTGTATTAAGCAATGTTTCATGGTCCGTGATGACATTGTCTTCACTCATCATGCGGCTTGGTGTGTGCTCCCGGCCACCGACATACATACCAACAGTCACATTCCCCCGTAGCTCCGGACTTTTGTGAATAAGGCCTGCTATACGTCTTGCCTGATCCGTTGCCAATGCATTCATCGGATAGATAATGAGTGCCTTGATGCCATTCTCTCCTCGATGCTGATAACAGTATTCCAAAATAGGATACAGGAAACACTCCGTCTTACCGGAACCGGTTCCTGTTGCAATCAATGTGGATCGCCCATCATCTCCGGTCAGTCTCTGAAAAGCTGTATCCTGATGAACATACGGGAGGTATGCAGGATGGATTGCTTCGAAACAGTCCGGCATCTTCTCTGCCACACGGAAAGGAAGGCGCACAGATACATAGGGTTCATGATAAACAGAATCCTTTGTCTCCAGCATATTTCTAACGGAGCCTCTAAAAGGCTCATTCGTCATCGGGAATGTGGTCTCGATATAATCCCCAATTCCCTTTTCCAATTGCTTGGCAAGTATGGAAGGTAACATACTGCATAGCCTCCTTCATCATGTATTACTGCACAGAGTCTTTATATTTCTCTTCAAAGAACTTCCATGCAATTTCGTAATCCTGCTCTCGATCGCAACGGTCGAACGGAGCAACATACTCTATAGTTCTTTCAACTGGTCCTCCAGGCATAGTATCATCGGTAATGGTACGGCAGAATCTCTTACCTGCAGGAGCATCCTTTATGCTATTTTCCCATTCATTTCGATCAAACCCAACTCCAGTTAAGCTGCGATTATTTGTAAATACAATACGTCCGTTATGGTCATACCAAGTATCTTCTTCATACTTTTTTAACACTGGAAATTGAGTTCTATAAACTGTAAGCAGTTGTTTTAAATCCATTCCAAGTGACTGTGCGACCAATACATCTGTCTCAATCAACGCCCATCTTCTCTCATAATCAGATTTCAGAAAAGAGGAACTACTCCACGCCGATGATAATGATTTAAAGATTCCTCTTGATAATTTGTCATCTTCATTTGACCAACTATCTAAGCAAAACGACTGGTCCCAGCATTTTCCCCATAAATCTTGATATCTCTCTGAGACACAATTCAACATTAATGCTCTTAATACTATGGCTCCTCTTCTATTTGTTTCAATTACTGGAATCTTGTATGCTGTGTCATCGAGAAAATTACTTTTCCCCAAAGATCTAATAAGATAATCATACGGCAACGATGACATCAGTCCCTGTATAAACATAAGCAAATTTCCATCTTCCAAGTACATTCCATAGATACCATTGATATGAGATGTTTTTGGCGGAATGATCGCTGACATTAGTGTTCTCTCTTGGTTCAAACCTAACATTTTTCTTGCCGCAATCCGATAAGTATCAATATATCGAGTATTCTTTTCAGTTCTAGGCGAAGCCGACAAATAATCCATCATAGTTTCTTCAATCGCGTACTTAGAACGCTGAATGTAACCACTACTGATCATTTGTAAATCGACTTTGTCATAGTCAGCCTTCTCCTTACATACTCTTCGAGGCGTTTTAAACAAAGGATTCGAGATTGAAATATATGGGCCACAATATACAAAATCATAATCATCCTCTGGGAAATGTGAGCCTTCAGAAATTACATGATTACTCTGTGATGCGGTCTCATCCAGTAATTGTGTCATGTATACATCAGTTTTCCCAATATAATCAGCAATTTTAACTGTCTGCTCTGCGTATCGTTCAATCACGCCTAATAAATCTACTGCATAGATTACTGGTAATCTTGTAGACTGTGGAGTTTCAGGATCATCATATACTTTCGCTATACTTGCTAGCTCATCCTTCCCTATTTTTACTACTCGACGAGGATGTCCAGAAACATTCCAATTTCCATTCGCATCTTTCATTTCTGGAATAGGTTCACTTTGATGTGCTCCTTCATATGATTCGTCGATTGTGCTTGGATAATAGCAATGCGAGACCATGTCAAACGATTTCGTTGATGCGTTTGAGTATATATTCAGCCCATAGATACTTGTATCACTTATCTCCGTAAAGAGTAGTTTTTCATTTACGAATTGAAATCTCTTTCTTAGCTTTGGATACAATACTTTTCTTAATAATCCACCATTAGGATCATCATAAACCCCATCGGGATGAATAAACGCTGAAACACCATTTGCATTTGCTATATACCAAGCTTGTGGGAGAATACATTTATACAGATTGGTTTGTTGGCCACGTAAAAGAGGATAATTAACCTCGCAGTTATAATAATTAAGTTGACCTGCTGCGGAAACGTATTCCGACTCATAATCTTCTTGTTCCGTAGAATTCTTTAAAGCTACTGCCCGAAGCTCCTTAACTTGGGCAGCATTTAACTTTTTAATTGCAAACCGAGGATTTTTTTCTGAAAGGACATCAAATTCTCCCCACTTCACTTTGATCCAAGGCGGATTCCCGATTACTAAATCAAATCCACCTCTTTCAGCAAATAGATCTACAAATTCCAACTCCCAGTGCATAAAGTGATTCTGCTCTGCAATCTCGTATGCAAGATTGAGTCGCGGGTTTTCTTTACGCAAGCGTGGAATATCCACCACAGATCCAGAGCCATATGTGGCAACTATATCCAGTGCTATCTGTTCCATTTCTGTAGGGAATAAAGACATCTGTCCGCCTTTGGTCTCTCTGCTGACATTCACAGATGCCATTGTGCCTTCCAGTATCAAAGACATGTCAAAGAGGAATTCACTTCTGCTCGGCAACAAATCTGCCTTATCAATCGGCCAGAACCAAAGTGCGCACCAATAATCCATAGCAAACTTTAATCTTGCATATGGACCTGCATTTCTCATGTGTTCAGATTTGTACAGTTCACTCAGAATCTGATCCTTCTGCCTGATGGTTGTGTGAGAATCCGTAACATCATCCTCATATCCATAAATAGACAGAGAGTCCTGTGTTTTAGCTTCCACTTCCTTTCTGAGATTAATCTGAGCCTCCCACAGTTCATCAATTGCCGTAGACAAGCGAAGCAGCGTCACCAGATCATCATTGTTGTAAGGCTCAGTAAACTTCTTACTCCACTTTGCCATTGTCTTGATTTTATCCGGCTCCAGCGATTTGATGACTTTATCAGAATAGCTACACATGCCAGGGTCACCCAGCAGAAAATGATATACCTGCTTTCGCGTCATACGCTTTGTTCCAAGTGGCACTCTGTCAGGCGCATTCTCATACCAACGAAGCCCTTTTGATGTAGTGCTGAGGGCTTCCACACGGTACACTTGTCTTCTTGCTCCTATCAGCGAATTGCCATTAATCAGCTGCGTACCAAACCACGGCACAAAGCCGCCTTCATAGATCGTATTCAGCCAGAGTGATACTTCGGCCAGTTCTACGGCAACAGGATTCAGGTCAATGCCATAAACATTCCTGTCTGCCATATACATCTTGACCTTCTGCAGTTCTTTCAACCGATCATTTGCAGGGATCATCTCCCCGCGCTCTTTCTGTTTTTTATCCAGATACGCTTCCGCAAGCTGCGTGATGGCCTCATTCAAGAATGCTGCGGATCCCATTGCCGGCTCGCAGATGGTCAAATGAAGAATCTCATCTGCGGTCTTTCCTTCCAGCAGTTCTTTCAAAGCATACTTAACCAGGCACTTCGTCAGGACTTCCGGCGTGTAATAAGAGGCAGATTTTTCTCTTTCTCTGCCAGCCAGACGATATACAAAAGTCCCTTTCTCGTATTTGCGGAGCTGACCCTTCTTATACTTTCCATCCGGATCATTCTTCTCATAGCGAACACGCTCATCTTCGGTATACTCATCCAACTCATCTTCGGTAACGAAGTAACCAACGTCCAATTCATTAAAGCTGTCTCCGGCACGCTTTACTTCAAAGAGCGTTGTCTCAGCGATAAATCCACGATAAGAAAGCAGGGCCTCATACACGGATCCCATCTGGTTGATTCCCAGATTCGCATAAGAAATACGCCCACGCCTGTCATTCCGCCGCCCAGTCTCACGTGTAAGGCTCATAAGGTCTATAATCCGAAGCATGCAGGAATTGCGAAGCTTCGACTTTGTAATCATCTTTGTATAATCAGGATCAAAGATGTGTGCCTTAAGTGGTGCAATTACGAACATATCGTGCAGGCTCTCTTCCTGAGAATACTTCAACAGATCTTCCTCAGTCTCCGGATATCCGCTGTAAATCAGGTTGTACAGTTTGGAAAGTGTCTCATGAAGGAAATACCCATCTCCAACCTCAGTCACGTCATCTCGGATATCATCAGCAATGTCTCGAAGATTATCCAAGGAGTATCCAGACTTATATGTCAGATTCTGGATCGGTGCATACCCAAGTTCCGGTCTTGCCTCAATAAAGAGCACAAAAAGCATACGGTACATATACCGCAGGCATTCTAAGGTCAGGTCGCCGGCATCTACCGGATCTGTTTCCAGATTCCTCCCCTGACGAGTAACCATATCGTAAAGTACTTCGTTTCCAAGAATCTCTATGCTTTCACGGAGTGCATACTTCAGATCCTGTGATACCCCTGCAGCATGCTTCTGAGAATTAGCATCCAGTTCGTCCAGGAGTGCTGTTCCGTCTTCAGGGCACAAACTATTTCTATGCAGAAGAACTGCCATCGCCTGCAGTGTGGATTCTTCGTGACGACTGAATATATCCTCAAGTTCAAATTGCAGATATCTCTTCTCATTCCACTTATTTCGGTCGATGAGCGCAATCTGGTTCATGTCAATCAACAGAATAAAGCGTGGAGGCTCTGCCTGACCAAACAGGATCTTTGTAATGAGATCCTCATTCGGAATATCGGTAAGAATATTGGCCGGTACTGAATACAGCCCTTCTTCTGCTACTTCATCTGCAGCAAAACAAAACTTGTCCAGAATGGCAGCTTCTTTATCATCAGAGGTTGCAAGCAGAATCCATAAGGCCGGTGCTCCATTCGCCTTGGTAAGTTCCAGGTATACCGGTGCCTTAAGCGTATCATCAATCTCTATCCATTCCGGCTTCGCTTCCGGATATCCCAGAGCTCTTAAGTACATATCAGCAAGCGAGCGAATATTAGCCAAAGTCTGGGTATCGAATTTGGAACGAAGGAAACGATCATGAGCCGGGTAATACTGCCGCGCCACATCGCGCAGGAGCGCCCATGGTGTCCTAATCTCTTCACTCTCCTTCGCCTCTGCTCTCCATGCAGAGATCGTCTCAGAAGCATTCTCTTCAAAGATTGATGAGAAATAATGATTTGTGTAATATTCGTTTTGGTTGGTAATTCCGGTTAAATCCATGCTCATCTTGTTACCCCCTTTATTACCGCCATAATCCGAATATAGGGATTATTCTGTATCGACATGGTGTCTGTAACCCAAGTTGTAAACTTATCAAACAGTTCATCTACCATACGTTCCTGCTCGCTTTTCTTTCTTTCACTTTCAAACAAGGACAGCTGATAGTATTTATGACGTATCTCCAGTTCAGCCAGCTTGTCTAATTCTTCATCCAAGAGCGGATTGATATGGCTTTGATAGCTCTGATAGTACCCATCCAAGTATTCCTTTGCATGTTCAACAACATCCGGCAGTAATCCTTCTGCTGCAGTCACATCAGCCTCTGTTAGGCTTGCGCTGTTCGGGATTTTTGTGCTTCGGAATCCGGTATGCGCAAGCAGTTCGTTCATGCTCAGGCTCTTTACAAATTTGCCATTCTCATATTGGAGCCCAAACCATTCATCTACCAGCGGAGTGGAACGCTTGTTAGGAATGCTTCCCGTAACGATGAAAATGGTCTCTTCCGGTTTCATCTTATCCGGAATGCCAACAAACGGAGCTTCTCCACGTCCATACAGCAGACCACCCTTATCGTTTACCCAAGTAAAGAGCGGATGCTGCTTCCAAAGATACTGAACCTTTGGCCAGGCTGTTTCTGCCATGTTATTCTGCATGCTTCTCTTCATTTCACCCATGCAGAATTCCTTATCATCTGACAGTCTTAAATAATCACCCTGAGGCATAGCTTCATCCGGAAGAAGAGCCATAAGGCGTTTTCTCATATCTGGTGTCACTGTCACTTCCATACCAGAAACAAACTGAAGTTTTTCTACTGGATGGCTTTCAGACTGGTTCAGATAGCTCATAGCTAAATAAAGATAATCGGTATCTGAAAACAGTGTCTCATCATTTTTGACTTTTACCGGTTCACTTGTATCGGCAGAAGCAGCCATCAACGCCTCAAATGGATCAAATTCTGCTTCCCCGCTGTCAAGAGTCTCCGAAAATGCATCAGCATCAGATCCATTCTCAATCGCATTCGATACCACCAGTTCTTCGTCTTCAATAGAGAACTTACCGAGCAGCAGCGCCGGATCCCCAATATTCTTAAGTGCCTGTTCTTCCTTAGTAATCAGGATCTCAATAATCCTCATATCACCTTTGATCCGCGGATTATTGCTTTCAATCATCATATAGCGAATATTCGGACGTTTCTGCTGCCCATAACGGTCGATACGTCCGTTTCTCTGCTGGAACACCATAAGCGACCACGGGATATCAAAATGAATCATCCTGTGACTGAGATAATGCAGGTTAAGCCCCTCTGATGCGACATCAGATGCAACAAGTACTCTAACCGGAGCTTCCTCACGTCCAAAATTCTCAACGATCGTCTGCTGCTCCGCATCACTCATCGCCCCGGAAATCTCCTGGATTGCATTTGCTGGCAGCTTCAGATCCTCCCGAAGTCTTGCAGCCAGATATTTCATGGTTTCAATTCGCTCTGTAAAGATAACCACACGATCATCTGTCGCTCCGGTCCAACCGTATTCTTTATCTTTCAACAGAGAAAGGAGCTGCTGATATCTCGAAAAATCAGCAGGAGTAATATTCTCCAATGCCCTCTTCAGTTCTTCCAGCGCACGGATGTCCTTGATTTCATTATCTGTATACTTCTTACGAAGCTTGTTAAGTCTTGCATCAATACTCTTGATGCATGCTGCCGGACTGGAAAAGAGCGACTTTTCCAGACTGGTTTTAAAAAGTTGTCCCTGAGCCTTGGTTTTGCTCAAGTCCATTTGCAGCTGCATCTCAGCGAAGATATCAAAAGCAATTTCTTCCTTGCCCGAAGCTTTGCAACGCTGTAATTCAATTCTTCTTTCTAGGAACGAACCGCTGACCTGATCCTTCACGTCCTTTTTGAAACGACGCACACACAAGCCTTTGATATCATCCTTGGTGTAATCATCCGGATTCGCTATAGCTGTAGGATCCAGCATATTCATCAATGATGCAAAACTCTTGGCACGTCCATCATGAGGAGTCGCTGAAAGCATAATCATAGTATCTGAACGATCTGCAAGCAGTTTGGCTAATCTTGATCGCTGTGCCTGATGATTGCCACGCTCTGCAACATTCTGAGCCTCATCAATTACAATGATATCCCAGTACGCCTTCTCCAAGTGCGTTCTATATTCGATATCTCTCTTCAGCGTATCAATAGACACGATTGTCTTATCGTAATAGCTGAACGGATTATAATTTGATGGTAGCTTTGCTCTTATATCATGAATCTTCTTTGAGTCCAGACGCACCAACGGTATCGTGAAGCGATTCCACATTTCTTTCTGGAACTGTGTCATCATACTCTTGACCGTAACGACCAGAATCCGCCTGCCCTTTCCTCTGGCAATCAGTTCGCTCATCAGGATACCGGCTTCCAACGTTTTACCAAGGCCGACAGTATCTGCGATCAGGATGCGCTGCCGCGGTCTGCGAAGCGAAATCTGAGTAGGCTCAAGCTGATAAGGCATTAAGTCCATAGCCGCCTTATCTCCGATATGTAAATCCGTATCTGTTGGGATCTGCTGCCTCCACTGACTTTCCAGATACAGCTGCGTCCTTCGGAAAAAGGATGACCCATCAATGACAAGCTTTACATCCTTTGGATCCACCACAGCAATCTCTTCCAGCTCAGTCAGAAAAACTGCCTCTTTGTCCTTTACCAGAGGCGATACACCTACACAGTACAGGGCATTATTCCCCATGTTGTTCTTTTCGACCTTCTTGACCATCCATTCCTCATCTCGAATGATGGTTCTCATCCCCGGTGCGTAATCTACCATAACAATTTATCCTTTCAATCTTCCGCGCTTTTTGGGAAAAATCAGCCTTTTCTTCTACTGGAACCATCTCCATGATGTCAGAAAAATCGCATTCCAAAGCATTGGAGATCTTCACCCAAACATCTGTCGTGATATTGGCATTCTTGCCAAGCTTCGCCAGTGAAGCTGTACTGATCTCACTTTCCTCCTTCGATTTTGTACGATTCCACTCATATAGTTTTTAATGTTCTATTAGCACTTGATTAAGGTAACAACACTTTATTTTATAATCCACTTTCCCTTTTGACTGCTTCCTTCTCTTTCGATCACCCCAGACAAACGCATTTTCCGCATATGATATTTAATCGTATCATGTTTTTCACCAAGCATTTCTGCAATCTGGCTTTGTGATAATGCTGGATTATCTTTGATAACTTTTATAATCCGCATAGGAATCGAATTCTCAATATTTTGAAAACCAACTTGGGTAGTACCTTGGGTAACAGCTTGGGTAGTATCTTGGGTTGTGTCAGTCATCAAACTTTTAAACGTCACCATAATATCCTCTTTTTTCACCATATACTCTGGCATAGGATTCCCGGCCTGCGCACAGCTATCCTTAATTTTCTCAATTCCCCGTCCCCATGCTTCGATAAACCCCGCACGAAAGAAAGTATTCGCAATGAGTGGATTATATGGTCTGGAACGATGACTTCCCATCAAATCATCAACCGTCCAATCATCAGGAAACACGCAATCGTTTGCAATCATGATTTTATCCGCATATACCCTGATTTGAATCGGTATCAAAGTTCCATAGAATTTGTGGGCGATGGCATTAAAAACGGCTTCTCTAATCGCCTCCTTTGGAAAAGGATAAGTTTCTACCCTTGTAACTCCCTGATAAGAGATTTCTGCTTTCAGGTATTTGGTAAAAATCAAATCCACAACTCTATCAGCCTGTGAAATCAGTGACCCATGTATTTCATCCTGGTACCGCAATTCTGAATCTGTTTCAAAATAGCCAATTTTTACATAAGAACCTGGTATCCATTTCTCCGGATTATGATGAAATAGTAAAATCGCCGCCCGCTTGAGCATACCATGGTCAAGCAGATTTAAACTATCCAGCAATTGCTCATTGGAAGAATCGACATCTTTTTTGTCCATTCTTTTGCTAAGAACGGCCTGTTCACGAAAAATATCAAAACTATCATTCCGCAAATCCCTTACTGCAACATCCTGTATGGGAACACTATCCCAGGTAATGCCAGTCTTTTTTAAGAGGAACTGATTCAATGCCTGTCCTTTAAGCAACTGCTTTGTGCTTCCGCTCCGATAATGATATTCTCCCCTGTAATTCACAGGATAGGTATTGGGGCTGACACAAATTTCAACGTATTCTTTTTCATCTTCAGCTAACAAGTTCACATCTACGATGATTCCCAAAATATCCCTTACTTTGTTGGGAATATCTTCCATAAGTTTCTTACTGTCTTGAATGCCAATGACAGTACCATCATCATTTGTACCGATATAAATCTTTCCGCCCTGCGCATTGGCAAATCCACATATCCATTTGAGATATTCATCCCGCCATGATTCTTTCCATTCAATATTCTGACTCTCTGCCATGAAAGCACCTCCAAGTCAAATTGGGTAGATAACATCTACCCAATTCATATCATAACAAAATCTTCTACAAAATACTATACCCTCATAAAATCTATTTTAATTTTCTGATTGTCATTTCAAGGCTCTTTCAAAAATGGTGTAGTAGTGGTACAGTAAACGCCTTGCCATATCGTAGAGTCATTGATTTTACAGGCTTTTCCAGGACATTTCAAGATACTGCCGTGGCAGACAAAGAGTATTTTTATCATTTTTCTATAACTCCTTATATATCCTGTATTTCTTCTCAAATGCTTGATTTTGCTGGGTTTTCAGACTATTCCGAAATTCTATGTTTCCAAAGCATTTTCTCAAATCGTCTCATACTTTCTCATATTTGTCCCTGCAAAATTGGTAAATACGTTGGTAAAGTAAGTGGCTTTACCAATGGGCTTTTTTAAGAGTTCGCCACTCGTTGCAGTTATTCCTTCGCATCATCGAAATTCACATGGGTGTAGGTGTTCAATGTTACACTGATATCCGCATGACCCATGATATACTGTAAGGTCTTCGGATTCATTCCCGACTTCGCCATATTGGAGCAAAAGGTATGCCTGCATACATGAGGGGTTACTTTTGGCATCTGGATGCGGTAAATCTTATTGTATTTCTCAATGATATGCTCCAGATACTTCTCCCAGTGAAGGGCAACTTTTGGCATATCACTCTTATCCAGACACAGAAAACGAATACAACCATCTACCATAGGCTCAACTTTCGGGGTTTCCCGATTTGCAATTACCCTGCGGAAACACGCTGCAACTTCTTCTGTCATAGGCACATAGCGGACGCCGCTTTCCGTTTTCGGCTCCTGAATCACATATTCCATCTGTGATGTGCGCTGTAACTGATGGTCTACCTTGATGCGCATTTCTCCAAACTCAATATCAGGTATTGTCAGTCCGCAAAACTCCGAAATACGAAGTCCTGTATGAAAAAGAATGTAAATTGCATCATAGTATTTGCTAAAATGAGTATCTTCCCTGATAAACTTGAGCAAATCCCGCTCCTGTTTCCGGGCGATCGCCTCTCTGGTAACAGAATCATTGACAATCACCGATGCCAGCTCAAATCCAAATGGATTTTTGCGAATCAGATCATCATCTACAGACATCTGAAATGCTGGTCTGAGAACACCACGGATAGAATGAATGGAACTGTATCCTCTACCATCCACCTGCTGAAGCTTAATGAGCCACGCCTTTGCATCTGACAAACGTACCTTATCAATGCGCTGCCTGCCAAATGCTTCCTTTTTCAAGACGTTAATGACTGTCTTATATCCAGCAACCGTGTTGTGGCGGACTCCTGTTTTCAGAGATACATACTTCTCCACCAACTCCAGCACCGTGTAATTGCCGCCATTGGTTACGATGTGGTCAAACAAATCTGCTTCAATCTGCTTTTCTTTCTCTCTCAATGAAAGTTCCCGCTTCTTACCTTTCGGCATTGGGTCATTCTTATCCAAACGCCAACTGTAAACATTTTTCTCTTTTCCGTCCTCGTCAATATAACGGAACCGATACCTCCCATCTGTGCGCTGATACTCGCCCTCACGTAAAATACGATTACGGTTATCTCTTCTTTTCTCACTCATCGAACCTCTCCTTTCAAAAAAGGAGAGTCAGACTTGCAAAATTATCATATCACAAATTTGACTCTCCGTACAGCTTTATCATGGGATACAGGCAATCTGCTGTTCTCTTTTTCAGATATTTTTATATAGCAGTTGCGTGATCCAGATACCGTTCAAATTTCTCACGCTTAATCAGAACCCTGTTTCCATTCATCATATAGAAATCTTCATTGGGATGTGTGTCAATGAGCATTCGCAGCTTTCCTTCCCCGATATGATAATATCCGGCTGCTTCTTCAATAGTCAGCGTATACCTGCGCCAGACCGGAATATCTGAATATCTTTTTTCATCAACATTTATTTTTTTATTCGCAATAGGCAATTGTCCTCCATAACTGTCGTTGTCGCAGCAGTCGCCAAATGGATATGCAAGCATACTCCCTTGGCTCGTTGCTCGCGCACATGAAAAAGCCAGACAGGGAACAGCTGCAACGAAGTCCGGCAACGGGCGCGGGAAAACCTTGAAACTAATCCTTGTCTGGCGGTTGGGTTATTTTATACTTTTTCTTTTATTTTTCTGTTGTTTTGGTTGTTAAAGGGGAGAAAAGCCCGCAGTTACGGGATTTCTTCCGGCAACTGGGTAGGCAACGGGATAGCAACGGACTGTCCTTACCCGGATTTTTTCAGAATGGGAGTTCCATCTGCTCTGGCACCGGCGTAAATCCCTCCGGGGTTTTTCCTGCCCGGTTGCCGGTGTGCGTTGCCGATTGTTCCCGTTCCCATCCCTTCTGCCTGCCGTACCCGGCGAACATACGGGGGTACTCCGCATGGACTGGCTTGGCTGCTTCGTATTTGTCAATGTAGGAGAGCATGGTATTGATGGTTTTTATCCGCTTCTCGCTTTTTTTCATGCTCCCCATGACGGAAACGGCGGTCTGGCTGATTTCGTCCAGCCGGGTGTCAAGGCTCTCCACGGTGGAGATTCCCTTTTTCCGCAGGAAGTCCATCGCCGCCTGCACTTTATTGTAGTCGGCAACGGTTCCTTTCAGCTTCCCTCTGGAAGTCCAGTCGGCACGTTCCCCGCTCCGCTGCTCCAGATACCGGAATAACAGTTCCGGGAGTGTCGGTTCCTTCGCCTGCTCCAATGCTTCCAGCAGCACGGTCTTTTTCTCCTTTAAATCAGCAATCCAGCCTTTTAAATGGCGCACCATCTGGCGGATGGACTGCATAAGGGAGTTGGCAGCTTTGATGTCACGGTTCAGGTTGCCGATATTGGTCTGGATTCCTTTTTTCTCCATCTGGCAGGCGGCAGGCCCCATGTGGACGGTGGGGATTTGGTCAATCCCCTGTCGGGCATAGGAGCGCAGGTCAAGCCGTTCCGGGCGGTCATTGGCTTCCAGATAGCGGTTGGCCGTGTCCGCCCATCCCTGCCGCCAGATTTCGGCGTACTTCCGGTCGTTCCAGTCCACGGTGTTCTCCTTGTGGCTTTTCCATCTGCCGGACGGGAGCCGGATTCTTTCGCCGTTCCCGTCAAGGTCATATACCTTGTGGCATTTGGGGAGCCATCTGCCTTTTTCGTCCATCGCCCGCATGGTGAGCAGGATATGGGTGTGGGGATTGCCGTCCCCTTTGTCATGGATGGCAAAGTCGGCTATCATGCCTTTGGAAACAAAAAAACTCCCGGCAGTAGTCACGGATAAGGTCGGCATACTCTGGCGGCACATGGGGCGGGAGCATGATTTCCTTGTGGGTGACTTCGGTTTTATAGGGATAGTATTTCTGTTCTTGGTCGTATTCAGAGAACAGCTTCTCGCTGCTCTGGTAGGCGGCGGCAGAAACAGCAGATTCGTTTTCACTCCGCTTGATGATGGTGATTTTACAGTGCGGGCATGGCAAGTGTGCGCCCTCCTTTCTCCCGGATTCCGGGCAAAAAAATAGCAGAATACCTTTTCAGATTTCCTGCTTGAGTGTGCCGCTGGTGGGCGGCGAATTATTTAGTTTTTTGATGGACTGTCAGTTCGTCAGACTGGAACTTTTTGTTAATCATTAAGGTTCTCAATCTTGGTTATATCATCAATGTTCAATGTCCCACCAAATTGTAAATGTAGTATGTCTTCTTCAAATGAGTGAATCACAGCATTGCGATAATCATCATCTCGAAAATCAAGAAATCCTCTTATCACTCCCTCCCTTTTTGCTAACTCTATCTTAACTGATTTGCCGCAAAAAAAATCTCTGCTGATTTCCTTTATATATGGCTTCTCCATTTTCTTCCCATTGACTGGCAAGACAGATGTAATATATTTTCTGCCTATCATTCCATATATACTATTCACTTTATCTGAATATTGATAATAGTACAAGAAATCTGTATCTTCTGCGATAATATAAACGCTGTACACTCCATCATTCCAACCTGCAAGTTCTATATCATAGCATTGATTCCCAAAGTCATGAGCTTCACTATTCACCGTTTTTGCTTCGTCGCTATTATTTTGCCCATTAGCATTTCCAACCAATTCATCTATACTAATGCCAAAAACTAATGATAGCTGTAATAAATTATCAATCTCAGGAATACCGCCATCTGCTTCCCATTTTGCAACTGCTGATCGGGATACATTTAATTTTTCTGCAAGCTTTTCCTGAGAAAGTCCTTTTTTACTTCTTAATTGTTTTATTTTTGCTCCCATTGTCATAATAACGTTCCTCCTTATTTTTCTAAGCATATTACTATACACTCCGATAGTCCATATACGCATTATAACAATGCTGTTACTTATCGTAACAATTGCTTGTTTGTCGCACAATCACGATTTGTCGCTGGCTCTATTATACAGCCTTGACTTGCTAAATGGAATACGCTTTCTAAAAGACTTTCGGGCAGCAAGTCCACAAAGGAGTAGCTGGCGGAGCCAGCGCAGGGGAAGTGTAGCTTCCCCTGTGATGATTGGAGCAGATTGAAAATCTACGGAAATCATCTGCTGTCCGCAGGGCGCACAACGTCCAGTGGACGTTGGTTCTGCGCCGACCGGAGCGGCAGCGGAGACCGCTCCCGGCAGGGCGCAATGCACCACTTCCCCAAGTGGTGTATAATTGCGCCCTCTTTCAGAGGGGAAAGCCCCGGCTTGCCGCTCTGGAAGCCATCTTCGCCGTTTCCGGCGTGTGGTCTTTTAGGGTTTTTCCGATTCCCCGGCAAGTACCTGCTCCATGATTTTTCGGTTCTCACTCTGACGGAACAGCAATTTCAAAAGCAGACTGACCTGTTCATCGGTCACAAGCTCCGGGTGGGGCAGGTAGCTTTCCAGTGCCGCCCCTCTGGTACAGAGCCGGTGCGTCCGCTCGTTCCGGGTTAATTGCTTCGCCTGGTGCTGCAACATTTTTTCTTCATGCTCCAACCGGCGCAGCTTCTTTTCCCCTTTTTCAATCGTCTGATTGAGTTTTTCCAGCTTCTCATTCATAACGGCGTCCCTCCTTTGGAAGTAAAACGTAAATGTGATTGGTTTCCCCCACGCCCTGACGGACACGCATAATCATTCCGGCTTGTTCCAACTCGTTCAAAGAACGCTTACAGGTCTGATAGCTGCGGGAAAGGGCTGCGGCCAGTTTTAGGACAGGGAAACGGATAAATAAAATCCCGTTGCTGTCCTCAATCCCGTCTGTCAGGGTTTCATCTAACAGGCGGGCGTACATGACTTTGGCTGTGCTGCTGACCGGCAGACGCAAGACCGCCCACGGCAAGGGCATACAGGGCGGCAGGGGCGTGTCGGCTGTCATAAATTCATAGTTCATTCAGTGGGTGTCCTCCTTTTTGTTCGTTTGGATAAATAGCGGGGGCAGTCAATGATAACCGCCCGGAAGCTCTGCTTGCACTCGTGCTGACACTTCCGGCAAAGCTCGTTGTAGCTTCTACGCTCCCGGTCGTTGAGGAAGAAAGCAAGCTCTTTCTTCAACTTCTTAGGCATTCTCGGCATTGTACCTCCTTTCATGAAAATCCGCCCATTTCAGCCAGAACAGCGGGAATGGGCGGATAGCAGGTTTTTGTGTATCGTTTCGGGGCGATTTTCAAGGAAAATACGGGCATAGAGCCGCTTAAAAATCCCCCATAGTATTACGGACAGGGGGAACTATCCCCTGTGAATTTGTTGTGTTTCGGTAGCGTTTCGGTGTTCATTTTTGCCGGTTCTCCCTGATGTCGTTCCTCCCCTGAATCTCACAGCGGCGTATCGCTCCCCTTGGTGCGCTCGTTTCCGTCAAGGCTCCTCCATCTCCCTGATAAAAGTCGCTGCGGCACTTCGCCGGGGAAGCATATCCCATACAGGCCGGTCATTCGATTGGAATAATCCATCGATGAACTGCCTTTATCATAGGTCATTTTTGTACCCTGTGCCGTATGTCCATAAAGTAGGAAATCGCGGCAAAAATCAAAAATTTCCACGCTTATGGAAATGGTATGGTATAATGGGATTGACGGCGGCAGCCAGCCGCAGAAAGGGGTGCGTGCGCCGTGAAAGGTGCTACTACAATTCAGGAAAGACTTTGGGAGCTACGCAAGGATAAGGGCTTGAAGCTGGAAGAGCTGGCAAAGCAGACCGGCATTTCAAAATCAGCCCTCGCCAGCTATGAAGCCAACGATTACAAAGAAATCAACCACGGGAATCTGATTACGCTGGCTGATTTTTATGGAGTATCACTCGATTATCTGTTTTGCCGGACAGAAAACCGGGAGCAGATAAATACGCCTTTAATGGAGCTGCATTTGAGCGATGAAATGGTGGAGCTTCTAAAAAACGGGCGTATCAATAACCGGCTGCTCTGTGAGCTTGCCACTCATAAGGATTTTATCAAATTTTGGGCGGATATTGAAATTTATGTGGACGGTATCGCCAACATGCAAATCCAGAACCTTAACTCCCTTGTTGATTCTATCCGGCATGAAATCATTGAACGCCACCGTCCCGGTGAAGATGACCCATATCTGAAAGTGCTGCAAGCCGCCCATGTGACGGATGATGAATATTTCAGCCGTATGGTGCTGGACGATATAAACCTGATTATCCGCGACATCCGGGAAGCTCATAAAAACGACAGCGAGAGCGCGCCCCAGACCACGGTTGCCGATGAACTGAAAGAAAATCTGGACGCGGTGGAAAATTTCAAGGGCAGCCGTCAGGAGAAGCTGGTGTTTCTTTATTGCAAGCAGCTCGGTATCAACTATAAAAATCTGTCGGAAGAAGAATTTCGCTGGTTTATCCGTATTCTTCAAAAGTCAAAGAAAATGGGTACGCCTATCAATCAGAGAAAAAAACGGTAAAATAATCGCTGGGGCATGGTTGTTTTTTGCTTCCCATGTAACATCATTTGTGCTGTGATTATCTAATCAAATTTTTCTTATACTTTTTTACAATAGATATTTTTGCTCTATATTTGACCTCTACTGGACAAATAGGCAGAAAAACAATGAAGCAGCCACAGATAGAGTTCCTCTGTTAGTGGCT
>OFFI01000532.1_pt1 | contig 26839 bp, 20 predicted proteins | sample 1521351 | NCBI WGS metagenome assembly OFFI01 (sample SAMEA3504119, study PRJEB24116) | mouse gut metagenome | biome: mouse gut; feature: mouse-associated habitat; material: faeces | place: Denmark | collected 2011
GCTGCGGCGGCGCTGGGTGCGGAGGGGACCACCGTTTTGTCCGGTCTGAACCACATAGACCGGGGGTACGAGGGGCTGGAGGAGATGCTCCGATTGCTGGGAGCAGATGTGGAGCGGCGAGAAGCGTGACAAAGGAGAAGCGCAAGTCACTCCGCGCAGATACATAAGATCAGAGGTGATAACCATGGCACGGCAGCGCAGACACGGCAGACCCAAACGGCGCAGAGGCCGCTTCAGCGGCATTTACAAGGTGCTGTCCGTTTTGCTTGTCGTGGCGGCGGTGGTTATGGCCTGCGTGGTCTTTTTCCGCGTGAACAGCGTGGAGGTGACGGGAAATGTGCGCTATACCTCGGCGGAGGTGATCCAGGCCTCCGGCATTCAGATGGGTGACAACCTGATCACGCTGCCCCGCAGCCGGATTTCCGCGGCCATTCGGGCGCAGCTGCCCTATGTGGAGGGAGTGTCCATCCGCAAGGCGCTGCCCGACGGCGTGGTGCTGAAGGTGACGGAGCGGGTGGCGGCGGCGTCGGTGGACTCGTCGGAGGGCCGCTGGCTCATGTCCTCCCAGGGCAAGCTGCTGGAGCCGGACACCGGGGCGGACAGCGTGACCATCACCGGGCTGACTGCGGTGGGACCCTACGCCGGAGGTATGATCCGCGTGCCCGAGGAGGAGGAGAGCACCCTGGAGTATGTCAAGGAACTGCTGGGCGTGCTGGAGAAGCGGGGACACCTGAGCCAATGTACGGCGCTGGACTGTTCGATGGCCACCTATATGTTGCTGGATTATGATATCTACCGGCTGAAGCTGCCCCGGAGCGGAGACTATGATTACTATATTCAGCTGGCGGAGCGGGCGCTGACCAGCGAAAAGATTCCGGAGGGGGTGGCGGGGACGCTGGACCTCACGGTGGCGGAGGGAAAGGCATATTTCAAGCCGGGGAAGTAAAGGACGAGGGAAATTTTCCCTCAGTCCAAAAATCTGCGATTTTCTATTGACCCCATGGAGAAAAAAGGGTACAATGAACAAGATATAGTCATTTGGACTGAAATTGACAGCTATTACTTGTTTCACATAGGAGGAACGTGGGTATGGCGTTTGTAATGGACTCCGTCGCAAACCATGAGGATGTACTGAAGGTCATCGGCGTGGGCGGCGGCGGCAATAATGTGGTAAACCGTATGGTGCGCGCAGGGATGCGGGGCGTGGAATTTATCGCGGTCAATACGGACCGGCAATGCCTCAACGCCTCCGAGGCCACCCAGAAGCTGGCCATTGGAGAAAAGCTCACCGGCGGCAAAGGCGCGGGAGCCAATCCGGAGGTGGGCCGGGAGTCCGCCAAGGAGAGCAAGGAACAGATTACCGCCCTGCTGGATGGGGCGGATATGGTATTCGTCACCGCCGGCATGGGGGGCGGCACCGGCACCGGCGCGGCCCCCGTGGTGGCGGAGATTGCCAAGGAAAAGGGAATCCTCACCGTGGGCGTTGTGACCAAGCCCTTCAATTTTGAGGGCCGCCGCCGCATGGAGCAGGCCGCCAAGGGCATTGAGGAGCTGCGGCAGAAGGTGGACTCGCTGGTCATCATCCCCAACGACCGGCTTCAGTATGCCACGGATGAGAAGATCACCTTTGCCAACGCCTTCGCCATTGCCGACGATGTGCTGCGCCAGGCGGTGCAGTCCATCTCCGACCTGATTAAGACCACCGGCCTCATCAACCTGGATTTTGCCGACGTCACCGCCGTGATGAAGGACGCGGGGCTGGCCCACATGGGCGTGGGCCGGGCCGCCGGCAAGAATAAGGCGGAGGAGGCCACCCGGATCGCCATCAACAGCCCCCTGCTGGAGACGTCCATCCAGGGGGCCAAGGGCATCATTGTGAACATTACCGGGCCCATGGATATGGGGCTGGAGGAGGTGGAGCTGGCCGCCGAAATGGTCAAGCAGGTGGCCGACCCCGACGCCCTATTTATGATGGGAACGGCCTTTGACGATACATTGGAGGACGAGCTGCGGGTGACTGTTATCGCCACCGGCTTTGGCAGCGTGAACAACCCCGTCCCCGGCCAGGAGGAGGAAGCCAAGACGCCCCCCCAGGCCGCGAAAGAGGAGGACAAGCCCGAGTGCGTGCCCGCCGGAGTGGGCGCGGTGATGCCGCCGAAGCCGCTGTCCAGTGCGGCGGTGGAGCCCCCTGAGGCGGACCCCTTTGACGACATCTTCCGCATTTTCAATAAGAAGTGAGACGCGCCCCTTCCTGCCCATCGGTGGGGAGGGGCGTTTTTCAGCAGGGAAGCGACGGGAGGGGGGCGGACATGGAAACCATACCGGCCAAGCATCTGCTCCACCGCAATCGGTCCACCGAGTGGTTCGGGACAGATCACACCATGAACATCTACCGGGGCTGCTGCCACGGCTGCCTATACTGCGACAGCCGCAGCGATTGCTACCACATAGAGGGCTTTGACCAGGTGCGGGCCAAGGCGGATGCCCTGCGCATTCTTCGGGACGATTTGGCCCGGAAGGTGCGCCCTGCGTTCATCGCCATGGGGTCCATGAGCGACCCGTACAATCCCTTTGAGGGGGAGCTGAAGCTCACCCGCCACGCACTGGAGCTCATCGATGCCTATGACTGCGGCGTGGCCATCGCCACCAAAAGCGATCTGATCCTCCGGGACGCGGAGGTGCTCGCTGCCATCCAGCGCCACTCCCCTGTGATTTGCAAGCTCACTGTCACCACTGCGGACGATGGACTGGCGGCGAAAATAGAGCCCCATGCGCCGCCGCCCAGCGCACGGCTGGCGGCGCTGGGGGAGCTGTCTCGGGCCGGAGTGTTTGCCGGGGTGCTGCTTATGCCGGTGCTGCCCTTTTTGGAGGACGGCGACGAGGGGGTGCTGGCGGTGGTGGAGGGCGCGGCCCAGGCCGGGGCGCGGTTTATCTACCCCGCGTTCGGCGTCACCATGCGCCAGGGCCAGCGGGAGTACTTCCTGGACGGGCTGGAGCGGGCCTTTCCCGGCCAGGGGCTGAGGGAGCGCTATCTGCGGCAGTATGGGGATCGCTACCAGTGTGCCAGCCCCAGGGCGAAACAGCTGTGGGCGGTGTTCACGGCGGCCTGCCGGGAACGAGGCATTCTGTACGATATGAAATCCATCATTCGAGGGGCTACGCTGAACTATGGCGACCGCCAGCTCACATTTTTTGACTGACAGGGGGAGGGCCAATGGATGTAATCGGGCGTTTTGCCCCCACGCCCAGCGGGCGGATGCATCTGGGCAATGTGCTGGTCGCCCTGCTGGCGTGGCTGGATGTGCGCAGTAGCGGGGGAGAGCTGGTGCTGCGCATTGAGGACCTGGACACCCAGCGAACCAGCCGGGAGTTTGCCCAGCAGCTCATGGACGATCTGCGCTGGCTGGGGCTGGACTGGGACCGGGGTGGTCTGAGGCCGGAGTATATGCAGAGCCGCCGCACGGCGTATTATGAGGAAGCGTTTCGGTGTTTGGAGGAGAAGGGGCTGATTTACCCCTGCTATTGCTCGCGGTCGGAGCGCATGGCGGCATCCGCGCCCCACCGGGACGATGGCGCGGTGGTGTACAGCGGGAGATGCTTTCATCTGACGGTGGCGGAGCGGGAGGCGCTGGAGCGCCAGGGCCGCCGGCCGGCCTGGCGGGTGCGCTGCCCAGACCTGTCCGTCATCGTGGAGGACGGAAGCTGTGGGACGTATATGGAAAATCTGGCCCGGGACTGCGGGGATTTTATTGTCCGCCGGTCGGACGGGGTATTTGCCTATCAGTTGGCGGTGGTGGTGGACGACGCCCTCATGGGGGTCAACCACGTGGTGCGGGGGCGGGACCTGCTGTGCTCCGCCCCTCGGCAGGCCTGGCTCCATGAGGTGCTGGGGTATGCACCGCCCAAGTTTTTTCACGCGCCGCTGCTGCTGGCGGAGGACGGGCGCCGTCTGGCCAAGCGGGACCGGGATTTGGATATGGAAGTCCTGCGGACGCGGTACGCTCCGGAGGAGCTCACGGGGCTGCTGGCGTGGTACGCGGGGCTGCTGGACAGGCCGGAAAAAGTGACAGCCCAAGAGCTCGTGGGTCAGTTCTCCTGGGCGAAAGTGCCGAAAAACGACGTTGTGGTCGGTTGTGCTTGACAGTGCCCCAGCCAGAGCGTACAATAGATAAAGTCCAAAAATAAGGTAAAATGGAGGAGTGGAATATGGCCCAGCTTGCTTGGAACGAAAAGTTTGTAAAGACCGGCCTCACCTTCGACGATGTGCTTCTGATCCCGGCGGAGAGCAACGTGCTTCCGGCGGATGTGGATCTGCACACCCAGCTGACAAAAAAGATTACGTTGAACATCCCGGTGATGAGCGCGGCCATGGATACGGTGACGGAATCCCGCATGGCCATCGCCCTGGCCCGGGAGGGCGGCATCGGCGTGATCCATAAGAATATGTCCATCGGCCAGCAGGCCGAGCAGGTAGACATGGTGAAGCGCAGCGAGAACGGCGTCATCATCAACCCCTTCTGGCTGGGCCCGGGCCACACGCTGGCTGAGGCGGACGAGCTGATGGCCAAGTTCCGCATCTCCGGCGTGCCCATCTGCGATGGGGGCAAGCTCATCGGCATCATCACCAACCGGGACATGAAATTCGAGACGGACATGAACCAGCTGATCGACAATGTGATGACCAAGGAGCACCTGGTTACCGCCCCCGAGGGCACGACGCTGGACGAGGCGCGGGAGATTCTCCGCAAGCATAAGATTGAGAAGCTGCCCATTGTGGACGAGCAGTTCCACCTGAAGGGCCTGATTACCATCAAGGATATTGAGAAGGCTCAGGTCTACCCCAACTCCGCCCGGGATGAGAAGGGCAGGCTGCTGGTGGGTGCGGCCATCGGCGTCACCGCCGACGTGCTGGACCGGGTGGCGGCGCTGGTGGAGGCCGGCGCGGACGTGCTCTGCCTGGATTCCGCCCACGGACACTCCAAGAACATCTTGGAGTGCGTGATGCGCATCAAGTCCTTGTATCCCGACGTGCAGCTGGTGGCGGGCAATGTAGCCACCGCCGAGGGCACCCGCGCCCTCATTGAAGCGGGCGCCGACTGTGTGAAGATCGGCATCGGCCCCGGCTCCATCTGCACCACCCGCGTGGTGGCGGGCATCGGCGTGCCCCAGGTCACCGCTGTGTTCGACGCGGCCCAGGTGGCTGCCGAATACGGCGTGCCCATCATCGCCGACGGCGGCATCAAGTACTCGGGAGACATCGCCAAGGCCATCGCCGCAGGCGGCAATGTGGTGATGCTGGGCTCCCTGCTGGCGGGCTGTGAGGAGTCCCCCGGCGACACCGAGGTCTACCAGGGCCGGCAGTTCAAGGTCTACCGGGGCATGGGCTCCCTGGGGGCCATGGCCCACGGCTCCAAGGACCGTTATTTCCAGCAGAACAACAAGAAGCTGGTGCCCGAGGGCGTGGAGGGCCGCGTGCCCTACAAGGGTCCGGTGTCCGAGACCATCTATCAGATGATGGGCGGCCTGCGCTCCGGCATGGGCTACTGCGGCTGCGGCACCATCGACGAGCTGCGCACCAAGGCTCAGTTCACCCAGATCACCGCCGCGGGCCTGAAGGAGTCCCACCCCCACGATATCTATATCACCAAGGAAGCGCCCAACTACACCATTAATCCCCAATAAGAGGTTTCGTGCCCCCCGGCTTTCGCCGGGGGGAGCGTTTATATGCCGGCAGGGAAGCGCCCGACTGCACCATCTATCCAGAATAAGGGGTTTCCCCCCGGCGAAAGCCGGAGGGAGCGATTTAATACCGGATTATGGGGTGAACCGGGCGGCGGGGGCATCAGGGCGGGCAGGGTCCAGCAGCAAAACAGCCAGCTTTTTGTCCATGGCATAGTTCAGCGTGTACTGGGTGCCCCCCGGGGTGCCGTCAAATACTGAGAGGATGGCGGAGGAGCGGTCCACCATGTACCGGTCCCGGCGGAGCATACAGAACCGGTCGTAGTTTTGCTGCACCACCGTCTCCAGGTCGCAGGCGTCCAGGATGGCGCGCCAGCGCCGGCGCTGGGCGCCGGGCCAGCGGTCGGCCTGGGTGGGGCAGGGGACCGCCCCCTCCACCGTCAGCTCCGGGCAAGTCTCCCGCAGGGCCAGAGCAGCCTCGGCGAAGTACAGGTCACACCCCATGGCCATGCCGGAGATGAAGTGCCGGTAGCCCCGGCGGTACAGGGACGCCAGCTCCCGCCCTATGCTGGCCCGCAGGGCGGCGCAGCGCGGATCGGCCTCGTCCAGTCCCCAAGGCAGCTTGTCCGGCCGGTGGCCGCTGAAGCAGCAGGTGAGCGTCCGCTCCATAGGCATATCAGTCCCTCCTTCCATCCATAGAACTGATACGATTGTATCGTAAAAATGGGAAAAGGTCAAGAGAAAATGGAACGTTCGTTTTAAAAAATTTGAGGAGAATCTTGCGAAAAGGGGTTGCAATTTGGCTGGGGCAGGCATATAATATGGGGGAAACAAGTGAATGAGTGTCTTCAGGGCGGGGTGAAATTCCCCACTGGCGGTATAGTCCGCAACCCGCGAAAGCGGTGGACCCGGTGAAACTCCGGGACCAACGGTTAAAGTCCGGATGGAAGAAGACGCGCGGCCCCTCTTGAGGTAGTGTTGCGCCTGGAAGACAGTCTTTTCAGGCGTTTCAGACTATTTCAGGAGGTTTTTATTATGTTCAAGGATCCGGGAAAATTTTTAGCGGTAGTGGCGGATAACGCCATGTTCCTGCTGATGTGCTTAGTGGTATTCGCTGGCATCTTCGGGATAGCGCTGCTGTTGGAAAAGCTGTGGCTCAAGCCGGAGAAGCAGTCCCCGGCCCGCCGGGTGGCCTATGTGGGCATCTTCGCCGCCATCTCTGCCGTGCTGATGTACTTCGAATTCCCCCTGCCCTTCGCCCCCGGCTTTTATGAGCTGGATTTCAGCGAGATTCCGGTGCTCATCTGCTCCTTCTCCCTGGGCCCTGTGGCCGGGGTGGTGTGCGAGTTTCTGAAGGTGGTGCTGAAGCTGATTCTGAAGGGTACGTCCACCGCCTTTGTGGGCGATTTGTCCACCTTTGTGGTGGGATGCGCCCTGATTCTGCCAGCCTCGGCGGTCTACTTTGCCAACAAGACGAAAAAAGGCGCCATCCTCGGCATGGCCGTGGGCACCGCGTGCATTACGGTGGTGGGCAGCCTGTTCAACGCCGTCTACCTAATTCCCACCTTCTCCGTTCTGTTCGGGCAGCCGCTGGATGTGATTATCGGCATGGGTACCGCCATCAACCCGGCCATTACCAGCGTGAATACATTGGTGCTGTTCGCCGTGGTGCCCTTCAATTTGCTGAAGGGTGTGGCGGACTCCATCATCACCTTCCTGCTGTATAAGCACATCGAACGGTTACTTCGGATGAAGTAAAAAGAGTGCCCCTCCGATGAAGCGGAGGGGCGCTTTTCATGTCAGGGGCAGGACAGCGACCACCTCGCTGCCATCCATCTCGCCATTTTCCACGAAGCCCAGGGAGCGGTACAGCGCCTGGGCGGGAGCATTCTCCGGCTCGTAGGACAGCCAGCAGGATTCCGCCGGACCGCAGGGAAAGCTGCGGATGAGGTCCAGGGCCAGCTCCGCCGCCCGGCGGCCATAGCCCCGGCCCTGGTAGCGTCCGTCGATCATCAGCCGCCACAGGCAGTAGTTATGCGCCGCAATGGCGGGGGCGGCCTCCCAGTCGGCGCAGTCGTAGCCGATCATCAGAAAGCCCACCGGCGTCTCGCCGTCGTACACGCCGAAGGGGAGGGCGTGTCCCCCGGCGGTGATGGTGGTGTATGCCTCCAGGATGCTGACGGTGTTGGAGGCCACAAACTCCCGCTGTCCGCTGTGCACCTGAAGGTCGGTGAGGGCCCAAATATTTTTGGCGTCCACCTTTTTCAGAGTCAGCTCCATGGTTCAGCCCTCCGCGTAGTAGTTGATGAGGCAGCCCGCCAGGATAATATCGCGTTCTTCTCTCGTCAGGCCGGGGAGGGACAGTGTGACGGGGGTCTCGCCGCCATTGCGCAGGACGGCGGCCTGGACGGTCTCCCCGTCCCCTTCCAGCAGGGCGCGGATGCCGGGAATATATACCCGGTCGCCGGGCTGGAGGTTCAGCTTATCCAAATCCTCCGTCGTGAAGGGCAGCATTCCCCAGTTCACTACGTTGGAGCGGTAGCGCTTGGTGGCGTACTCCTCCGCCACGTTGGCGCAGCCGCCCAAAACACGCTGGCAGGAGGCAGCCTGCTCCCGGGCGGAGCCGTCGCCGGGCTTCAGGGCCATCACCAGGGAGCCCAGCCCCGTGCGGGCGGGGTCATGGCCCTCCAGGGCCTCTTTCACCTCGGGGGCGCTGGGATTGGTGCGGCGCAGCTGCTCCACCGCCTGGATGGCCTTGGCCCGGGGGACGTACTGGGGGTCCTTCCGGCTCAGGGCGAACTCGGACAGCCGCAGGGGGTTGGAGCGGTAGGAGGATGTCTCCCCGGAGGGGATGAGCTCGTCGGTGGTGGTCACCGGGTCGTAGATGGCGGCGCATACGGTCAGCATCAGGTCTTCGGGCAGGGAGATCTGCTCCGGCCAGTCGGCGATGTTGGGGCCGAAGACCAGCTTCTCCTGGGGCTGGGGCCTGCCCACGCCGAAATAGACGCGGGAGCGGTAGGCGGAATCGTCGTAATTCCACTGTTCGTCCGCCCGGTCGGCGGGCACGTCAGGCAGCTCGTCCGCGCCGGTGAGTACGCCGCCCATCCGGGCGGTGGCGGCGATGGATCGGGCGTCCATAAGGGCTACGTAGGAGATCTGGCCGTCCCCCGGCTTGGAGCCCTCCCGGTTGGGGAAGTTTCGGGTGGAGTGGCGGATGGAGAAGGCCCCGTTGGCGGGCACGTCCCCTGCCCCGAAGCAGGGGCCGCAGAAGCAAGAGCGGATGGACGCCCCCGCCGCCATGAGCTGAGCGATGGTGCCGTTCTTCGTCAGCTCCAGGTTGATGGGCATGGAGCCGGGGTAACAGGACAGCCAGAAGGCGTCGGAGCCGATGGCGCAGCCCTTGAGAATCTCGGCGGCCCGCTTCAGGTTCTGATAGGTGCCGCCGGAGCAGCCGGCGATAACGCCCTGGTCCACATGGAGCTGGCCGCCCACAATTTTGCTTGCCAGGGAGGGGGCGTTCTTTGCCCCCAGCTGATGGGCCGCGTCCACGTCTACCTGGTGGAGCAGGTCGGCCATATTGGCCTTGAACTCCCGGATGGGGTAGGCGTTGGAGGGGTGGAAGGGCAGGGCGATCATAGGCTCAACCTTGTCCAGCTCCACCGTCACCACGCTGTCATAGTATGCGCCGTCGGCAGGGGACAGCTCCCGATAGCTGTCCCCCCGGCCCAGCAGGGCGAGGGCGGTTTTGGTCTGCCCGTCCGTCTGCCACACGGAGGACAGGCAGGTGGTCTCGGTGGTCATCACGTCGATGCCCGCCCGGTAGTCCATGGACAGATTGGCCACGCCGGGGCCGAAGAACTCCATGACGGCGTTCTTCACCGCGCCGCTTTTGAAGGTGGCCCCCACCAGGGCCAGGGCTACGTCCTGGGGGCCCACGCCGGGCCGGGGCGCGCCGGTGAGGTAAACGGCCACAATTTTGGGGTAGGCGATGTCGTAGGTCTTGCGGAGGAGCTGGCGGGCCAGCTCGGGGCCGCCCTCGCCGATGGCCATGCAGCCGTAGGCCCCGTACCGGGTGTGGGAGTCGGAGCCCAAAATCATGCTGCCGGGGGCGGCATACCGCTCCCGCATATAGGAGTGGATGACCGCCTGGTGGGCTGGGACGAACTCGCCGCCGTATTTCTTGGCGGCGGACAGGCCGAACACGTGGTCATCCTCGTTGATGGTGCCCCCCACGGCGCACAGGGAATTGTGGCAGTTGGTGAGCACGTAGGGCAGGGGGAACTCCTCCATACCGGAGGCCCTCGCGGTCTGGATGATGCCCACGTAGGTGATGTCGTGGGAGGCCATGGCGTCAAAGCGGATGGACAGGCGCTCCGGGTCATTGGAGAGGTTGTGGGCCATGAGGATGGCATGGGCCATGGTGCCCTCCCGGCCCTCCGGGGATTGGGCGGGGGTGAAGCAGCCGTTGGAGAAGCGGACAGGGGCGCTGTGTATCGTAATCATGTAAATTCCTCCCAAGGGCGATTTGCGGTATGTTACTTTAGTGTAGCAAATTGCGGGACAAAATGCAAGAAAACCGGGGAACTTTACCGGCAGCAAAGTGCACAAGAAAGTTCCCCGGCGAAGGGTCAGTCATGGAGGAAGTAGAGCAGGTCCCGGCGCTGGCGGTATGGGACGGGCGCAAGAAGCAATATCTTTGCGATTGGCACTGGAATTTTTCCCAGCGGTGTGCTAATATAATATACTGACCATGTGCTGTCGATTGACGGCGAAAATAAATGAGGTGAGCGCATGACCTTTTGGATGGCGTTGATTTTGGGTGCGGTGCAGGGTGTGGCGGAGTTTCTACCCATCTCCAGCTCGGGGCACCTGTCCCTTTTGCAGTACTTTTTCGGGATGGAGGAGCCGGACGCGCTGTATAACATCCTGCTCCACTTTGCCACGCTGATTGCGGTGTGCGTGGTGTACTGGCGGGATATCGTGGATATGATCGTGGAATTTTTCCGGGGTGTCGCCGCCCTGGCCTCCCCCCGGGGCGGCCGGGAGCGGGGCAATCCGCCGGAGGGGCGCAGGCTGGTGCTGCTGGTGATTTTAGGTACTCTGCCCCTGTTTTTGGTGCTACCGTTCGATGAGCTGGTGGAGGGGATGGGGGCCAACCCCATGTTTGTGGCGCTGATGCTGATGCTCACAGGCTGCATCCTGTTCCTGTCCGACCACTATGCCAAGGGGCGCAAGACGGTGCGCACCGTCACGGTGAAGGACGCCTTGCTGGTGGGTTTGGCCCAGGGTATGGCCACCATTCCCGGCCTGTCCCGGTCGGGCACCACCATTTCCGCCGGAATGGCCCTGGGCTTTGATCGGAATTTCGCCGTGCGGTACTCCTTCCTGCTGTCCCTGCCCGCAGTGCTGGGAGCCACGCTGCTCAAGGTGGTGAAGGTGGCCGTGGAGGGCGAGGTGGACCTGACGCTGCTGCCCATGTACCTGTCGGGCATGACGGTGGCGGGTGTGGTGGGCTACTTCTCCATCCGGCTGGTGAAGCTGCTGGCGGACAAGGGCAAGTTCGGCAGGTTCGCCTATTACTGCTGGGTAGTGGGAGCTGTCGCCTTGATTGCCAGCTTCTTCCTGTAAATTCAATTTGACCGCAGCGAAAAAATGGGAGGTTCCCCAATGGCATCGACACAAAGGAAAACCACAACGTCCTCGTCCGGAAACAGAAGCCGGGCCTCGTCCGCATCGAAAAGCGGGGGAGGGAAGCGCGCCGCATCCCAAACCAAGGGGCGGTCCTCCTCCCGCCGGTCCGCGCCTCAAAGGCGGCCCTACCGCCGGGAGATCGGGGGGGCGGTGTTTCTGCTGCTGGCCCTGTTTGGCGCCATCGGTTATTTCAAGACGGATGAGGGCGCGGTGATCGCCCTGTTCTGCAACCTGCTCAAAGGTCTGTGCGGATACGGCTTTTACATTACGCCGCCCTTGTTTTTGGCGGCGGCGGGCATACTCATTTTCCACCGGGGCAGGCCGGTGCGCCTGCGGCTGGCGGGGGCGCTGCTGCTGCCGGTGCTGTCGGCGGCGGTATTCCATCTCATCCTGTGCAAAACCGAGCTGGCCTGGTCGCTGGAGCTGCCCGCCCTGCTGTGGGCGGCGGGCAAGGAGATGACGGCGGGCGGCGTGCTGGGCGGCGTGGTGGCCATGGCATTCCGCTTTGCCTTCACAGGCGTGGGCGCGGTGGTCATTCTACTGGTGCTGAGCGCGGCGGCGGCGCTGTGCGCCCTGCGCCTCACCCCATCGGATATTTTGGACTATCTCCGGGCGCGGCAGGAGAGCCGGCCGGAGTATGACCTGGAGGACTACCCGGAGGAGCGGCCCGAGAGAGCCGCCCGCCGGGAGGTGGAGCCTGCGCCCGCCCGGCGCCGGTCCGCCGCCATCGACATCCCAGTGGACGACGGTCCCGCCCTGGCCCAAAAGCCCACCACGCCGGTGACGGGCGTGCGGAAAAAGAATTTCTTTGACAAGGTGGCGGGGGTGGCCGTTCCGGGGCAGAGTAGGCCCTCGCAGGAGGAGGAGCCGCCGGAGTATGAGGACGTGCCTGAGCTGCGCCCCATGAGGGAGCCGCCCCGTACCCCCAGGCCGGAGCCGGTAGCGCCGCCGGCCGTGACGGCGGACGATGTGGTGCCGCCCCCCGCCCCGGCGCCCATGGGGCCGGCGCAGCCCGAGGCGTTTCTGGAGCGCCATGAGCCGGAGCCGGTGCCCCCCCCGGTAATTCGGGAGCCGGCGGTGCCCAAGGCGTCGTCCAAGGAGGAGCGGGCCCAGTTCCAGGAGGAGGTGGCCCGGGAGATTGAGGCGGGGATGGAGCAGGACCCGCCCGCCTACCGTTATCCGCCGCTGTCCCTGTTGAATCAGAGCAGTGGGGACAACGCCGCCGCCGCGGATGGAGAGCTGCGGGCCAATCAGCAGCGGCTCCAGGACGCGCTGCAATCCTTCGGGGTGAGCGCCCACATCGTCAACGTGATCCGGGGGCCGTCTATCACCCGGTATGAGCTGGAACTGGACCAGGGGGTGAAGCTGAACAAGATCACCAACCTGTCTGGGGACATCGCGTTGGCGCTGGGGGCCTCTGCCGTCCGGGTGGCGCCGATCCCGGATAAAATCTCCACCGTGGGCATTGAGGTCCCCAACCGCCACAAGAGCATGGTGTGCGTCCGGGACATTCTGTCCTCTAAGAGCTTTACGGATAATTCCTCCAAGGTGGCTTTTGCCGTGGGCAAGGACATCAGCGGCAACCCCATCGTGGGCAACATCGCCAAGCTGCCCCATATGCTCATCGCCGGCACTACGGGCTCCGGCAAATCTGTGTGTACCAACTCCCTTATCATCTCTCTGCTGTATAAGGCCACGCCGGAGGAGGTTCGCCTTATCATGGTGGACCCCAAGATGGTGGAGCTGAGCATTTACAACGGCATCCCCCACCTGCTCATCCCGGTGGTCACCGACCCGAAAAAGGCCGCCGGGGCCCTCCAATGGGCAGTGAGCGAGATGATGAAGCGGTATCAGAAATTCTCCGAAGTGGGGGCAAGGGACCTGGCCACCTATAACGAGCGAGCCCAAAGGCAGGAGGACATGGAGACCATGCCCCAGATTGTCATCGTCATTGACGAGTTGGCCGACCTGATGCTGGTGGCCGCCAAGGAGGTGGAGGAATCCATCTGCCGGGTGGCCCAGATGGGCCGGGCCTCTGGGATGCACCTCATCATCGCCACTCAGAGCCCTCGAGCCGACGTGATCACCGGCCTTATGAAAGCCAATATCCCCAGCCGCATCGCCCTGGCAGTGGCTTCCAGTCTGGAATCCCGCATTATTTTGGACACCACCGGCGCGGAAAAACTGGTGGGCCAGGGAGATATGCTGTATGCCCCCTTAGGCCAGGATAAGCTGAGGGTCCAGGGTTGCTTTATCACGGACGAGGAGCGGGCCAACGTGGTGGAGTTCATCAAGGACGGCGCCAGCGCCCAGTACGATGAGGCCGTCATGCACGAGATTGAGAAGAACGCCGAGGAAAAGGACAAGGCTGCCAAGGGCGTGGGCGGCTCCGACCCCAGTGGGGGCGGGGACGACTACGACGAGCTGCTGCCCGCCGCCATCGACGTGGTGCTGGAGGTGGGGCAGGCCTCTGTGTCCATGCTCCAGCGCCGGCTGAAGCTGGGGTATGGCCGGGCGGCCCGGCTGGTGGATCAGATGGAGGAGAAGGGGGTCGTGGGACCCTTTGAGGGCTCCAAGCCCCGGCAGCTGCTCATCACCAAGGAGCAGTGGGCGGAGATGCAGTACCGTCAGGGTATGGTAGCTGCAGTGCCGGACGAGCTGCCCTTTGAGGGGGACGCCGTCCCCCAGGACCGGGGTGCGCCGCCCTTTGATATGGACGAATAGCAAAAAAGCACCCGGAAGGGTGCTTTTTTGCGGGGAAGTGCCGGGCCGCCTGTGGCGAACGGGCGGGCGTGACCACAAAGGGCGCTTATCTAAACCATCCGCCGCTGTCCCGGTTGTCCAGCACGTCCAGCATGGCGGACAGCATCACCGCAGCCTCGCCATGGTTGAGGGGCTGGGACAGGTCTGCGCTGCTGTTGAGCACGGATACTGCCTCCATATTCACCACGGACTGGTAGGCCCAGGCGGGGGCGGTCTCCGTAGAAAAGACGGAGGAGGAGGCCACGTCCCCGGTGGCCAGCAGCCGGTCGATGATGACGGCAGCCTGGGCGCAGGTGATCTGCTCTCCGCCGCCGAACACCACCTGGCCCGCCTCGTTGGGGCTGCCCTGGACCGCGCCCTGGATGAGAGCGGCGGACACATAGCCCTTGGCCCAAGCGGAGATGTCCTGGTCGTCGTAGAAGCCGGTGAGGGTTACGTTTTCCAGCGGAGACGCGCCCGCCGCCGTCATGGCCATGGTGAGAAATTCCTCTCGGGTGAAGGGCGCCTCCGGGTCAAAGCAGTACAAGTCGCCCACCTTGCGTCCGGTGTACACTCCGGCCTCTGCTAAGCGCAGGGCGGCATAGTGGGAGGGGCTGCCCTCCATGTCGGAGTAGCTCACGTGGGTGGACTGCTTTTGAATGGTGACTTTCACTGTGGCGGGTTCAGACTGATTGCCTGCGCTGTCCACAGCCACATAGGTGAAGCTGTCCTTGCCCTTTTTGCCCTCGTAGGGAGTGTACCAAAAGGCGGCGGGGTCGTTTTCATCCAGAGTCACCTGGCCCCGGGCGGGGCTGTCCACAATCTGGAAAGTGACCAGGTCGCCCTCCGGGTCCACGGCGGCGAAGCGGCTGGAGATGGCCACGCCCTTGTAGGTGTTCAGGGTGAGATTCTCCGCGATGGGGGCGGCGTTTTCCACCTCGGCGGTGGTAGCGGTGAGCGCGGCGGCCGGTGCGGCCAGCGCTCCCACGAGACACAAAGATAAAACTATGATGCGGGATTTCACGAAGAAAGCCTCCTTTGTAGGAATATAAGCGTAGCATACACCAAAGGAGAAAAAATATGCGGGCGCTTCCAGTCGAAAACGCCCGCGGAATTTTTTACAGGCAACGCCGCCCCATACGCCTTTGGGGGAGAAGCGTTTCTACAGCTGGCTTCGATCCTTGAGCCAGCTGGGCAGAGGCCGCATTTTGATGCCGGACACCACGCCCATGGCGATGAACAGCGTCAGAGTGGACGAGCCGCCGTAGCTGAAAAAGGGGAGGGTCAGACCGATGACCGGACCCAGATACAAGCACATGGCCACGTTGATGATGGTCTGAATCATCAGCATCCCGGCGATGCCCATGGCGATATAGGCGGACATATGGCTTTTGGCCCGGCGGGACACCCACACGCACCGCAGGATGATGGCCAGCAGCACCAGCAGTACCGTACAGCAGCCGATGAGGCCGAACTCCTCCCCGCACACGGCGAAGATGTTGTCGGTGTGGCGGGCGGGCAGGCTGGTGGACCGGGGCGACTGGGTTTTGACGCCCTGAAGCCAGCCCATGCCGGTGAGCTGGCCGGAGCCGATGGCGGCCAGGGATTGGTTTTGCTGCCAGCCTCTGCCCAAGGGGTCCAGGTTGTTGCCCTTCCAGTGCTCTACCACCACCCGGAAGCGCATAATGCGGTAGTCCCCCCAGAGCTTGTCGATGCGGGGGAGGATGAAGTGCCACAGAAATACCAGCGTCCCCGCCAAGGGCGCGCCCACTCCGATGAACCACCACTTGCTGACGCCGGCCACCCAGGCCATGACCACAAAAATGAACAGGTAGACGATGACCATGCCCCAGTCCCCGGACAGCACCGCCAGCGACCCGGCGAACACGCCGGTGAGGATGACGTATTTGACCAAAGCAGGGAACCGGCCCAGGCCCCGGGGCCGTTCCTTGTTAATCATCCAGGCCAGCACCACAATGTAGGCCAGCTTGGCGATCTCGCCCGGCTGGAAGCCGAAAAACTTCCCGATGACGGGGAGAAACACCCAGCTCTTGTTGCCGGTTCCGTCGTCCCGGCCAAAGGGAGCGATGAGGGCGATGACGAACAGGCCCAGGAGCAGGAACACCCACCACCATTTCTCCATCAAGTATTCAATGTCGATGAAAGTAACCCAGATATAGGCCACAATGCCCATGCACAGGAACATGGTATGCTTCAAGGGATAGGAGTAGAGGCCCTCCCGGTAGCGCGTGGCGCTGTAGATGAGCACCAGGCCCATGAGGCTGGCGAGAATGCACAGCAGAAGCAGGGCCACGTCCCCTTTTTTGAAAAATTCTTTGAGTGTGCGTGTCGGATGCAAAACGTGGTTCCTCCCCCGCTGTAAAAACTGCAAATTAGTATAGCACATTACGGGGAAATATGCTATACTGTTTTGAATGAGTTTTCCGAATCTTAACTTTATTTTGGAAGTGAGCGCAATGACGTTTGAAACCCACAGCCGGGAGGAGACCGAGGCGCTGGGGGCGCGGCTGGCCAATGCGCTGGCGCAGGGCCGGGTGGTAGCCTTCACCGGCGATCTGGGGGCGGGCAAGACCGCTTTTGTGTCCGGCATGGCAAGGGCGTTGGGGGTGGAGGAGAGGGTGACCAGTCCCACCTTCACCATCGTCAACGAATATGAGGGCGGGCGGCTGCCCCTGTTTCATTTCGATATGTACCGGCTGGGCAGCGCCGATGAGCTATTTCACATCGGCTGGGAGGACTATCTGGCCCGGGGGGGCGTATGTGCCGTGGAGTGGAGCGAAAATGTGGCCGAGGCCGTGGAGGAGGACGCTGTACGGGTGTCCATCTGTCGAGGAGAGGGCGACGACGACCGAATGATTACCATTGAGGGGGTGGATCTGTGAAAATCATCGCACTGGAGAGCTCGGCCGTGACGGCCAGCGTGGCAGTGGCTGAGGACGAGCGGCTGCTGGCCCAGTCCTTTCAGAACAGCGGGCTGACCCATTCCGCCACCCTGATGCCCATGGTTGCCGATCTGCTGAAGAATACGGGGCTCACCCTGGAGGAGATGGACGTGGTGGCGGTGGCGGCGGGGCCTGGGTCCTTTACCGGGGTACGCATCGGAGTGGCCGCCGCCAAAGGCTTGGCATGGCCGGGGGACAAGCCCTGCGCCCCCTGCTCCACCCTGGAGTCCATGGCCTGGCAGTGTGCCCATATGGGCGGGGAAATCTGTGCGGTGATGGACGCCCGGCGCAACCAGGTGTACTGCGCCCGGTTTGCGGCGGAACATGGCGGGCTGAGACGGCTCACGGAGGACCGGGCCATGGGTCTGGACGAGCTGATTCAGGAGGTCTGCGTGTCGGGGAAGCCTCAGAGCTTGGTGGGAGATGGGGCGGCCCTGGCGCAGAGGGCGCTGGAGGAGGCGGGCCTACCCTGCATTCTCGCACCGCCCCATCTGCGCTATCAGACCGCCTGGGGGGTGGCCAGGGCCGCTTTGGAGCTGGCCAGGATGGGAAAACTGACGTCCGCCGCCGCCATGGCGCCCAGCTACCACCGATTAAGTCAGGCCGAGCGGGAACGTATGAGCGCGGAGAAGCGGACAGCGAGGGAGCTTGGAGCGGAGTGAGGATAAAAAACCAAGATTAGCGCAGCAAATCTGTATTTTATCCGAATCGCAGCGAAAGCGACCGAGCGGCGATGTTTGCCGGTGGCAAACGCCCATCGCCGACCGAGCCGAAGGCGAGAACCTGGCCGCTTCGCAGCGTGACAGCAAGAAGCGCGGAGCCGTCGTGAGCAGCGCGGATGGAGCGCAGCGAAAGCAAAAGCCCAGGGCCTACGCAGTGGGAGCGGGTTTTGCTTGAGTCGGAGCGAAGCCGCGCGTTGCGAACAGGCGCAGCGTGACAACGTCGTCGCAAGCTTCGTATCGCTTGCTTTGCCACCAGCGGCAAATTTACAGAAACCACAGAAACGAGAGAAGATACCTATGGAGATACTATCCCCAGCCGGAAGCCAGGAGGCCATGCGCGCGGCGGTATGCGCCGGGGCGGACGCGGTCTACCTGGGCTTCGGACAATTCAACGCCCGCCGGGGGGCAAAAAATTTCACCCGGGACGAGTTCGCCTCGGCGGTGTCCTACTGCCACCTGCGCGGGGTGAAGGTGTACCTCACCCTGAATACCCTGTGCTCTGACCGGGAGATGGCCGCGGCGGTGGACTGCGCCGTCCAGGCGTCCAGGCTGGGGGCGGATGCCGCGCTGGTACAGGACATGGGGCTGGTGCGGGCGCTGCGGCAGGCGGCGCCGGACCTGCCCCTTCACGCCTCCACTCAGATGTCCCTGCACAGCCTGGACGGGGTGCGCGAGGCGGCCGAGCTGGGCATGACCCGGGCGGTGCTGGCCCGGGAGCTGAGCCGGCGGGACATCGAGTATATCTGTGAGCGCTCTCCCATTGAGATTGAGGTGTTCGTCCACGGGGCGCTGTGTATGTGCTATTCCGGGCAGTGCTTCATGTCCTCCGTCATCGGCGGGCGCAGCGGCAACCGGGGGATGTGCGCCCAGCCCTGCCGCCTGCCCTATGGCTGGGGGGACGAGCTGGTGAACGGCTACCCTCTGTCTCTGAAGGATATGTCGCTGGCGGGCCATCTGAGAGAACTCCAGGACATGGGGGTGGCCAGCGCTAAAATCGAGGGGCGCATGAAGCGGCCGGAGTATGTCTACATTGTCACCAAGGTTTATGCCGACGCTCTGCGGGAGGGGCGAGAGCCAACCCGGGAGGAGCTGGACAGTCTGGAGCAGGCCTTCTCCCGCCAGGGCTTCACCGACGGGTACTACATGGAGCACAAGGGCCCGGATATGTTCGGCGTGCGGGAGGAGTCCAAGCCCCCGCGGGAGCTGTTCGCCAAGGCCAAGGCGGCCTACGAGCGGGGGGATGGGCGCAAGACTCCGGTAAAATTTTACGCCATGGTCCGCGCCGGGGAGCCCATTCAGGTTGGGGTGGAGGACCAGGAGGGCCGGGTGGTCACCGCCGCCGGCCCCGTGCCGGAAGCCGCCCGCCGCCGGGCCACCACCCAGGCGGAGGTAGAGGGCCAGCTGGGCAAGACCGGCGGCACCCCTTTTGAGGCGGCGGGTATGCGCACGCTGGTGGAGGAGGGGCTGGCCGTGCCCCTGTCGGCGGTGAACAGCTTGCGCCGGCAGGTGCTGGACGGACTTTCCGCCCAGCGCAACGCCCTGCCCCAGCGCCGCCACGGCGAATACAAAATGGGCGCCCGGTATGAAAATTATCTGGGCGAGCCGGATTTGTATGTCTCCCTGCGCCGGGCGGAGCAGATGACCTTCGAGCTGGTGAAGCAGCGCCCCGCCCTCATTACCCTTCCGGCGGAGGAGATCGCCGCCCACCCCGATGAGGTGAAGGCCACCATGGGCCGGGGCGTGCCTGTGGCGGCGGTGCTGCCCCGGATCTGCTTCGACCGGGAGCTGGACGGGCTGCGCGAGCAGCTGGAGGCCTGCAAGCGGGCGGGGGTGACGGACGCCTACGTGGGCAACCTGGGTCTGGCAGCCCTGTGCCGGGAGCTGAAGCTGAATTTGCGGGGGGACTTCGGGCTGCAGGTGTTCAACAGCCAGGGGGCCAAGGAGTATAAGCGCATGGGCTTCCAGTCGCTGACGGCCTCTTTCGAGCTGAAGCTGGCCCAGATTCGGGACCTGTCCAAAGCGGTGGACATGGAGATGATTGCCTATGGCCGGCTGCCGTTGATGATTACGGAAAACTGCGCGGTGAAGAACCAGTCGGGCAAGTGCACCTGCGCCAACGTGAATCTGCTCACCGACCGGAAGGGGGTGCGCTTCCCTGTGGAGCGGGCCTACGGCTGCCGCAACGAGATTTTAAACGCCAACAAGGTGTTTTTGGCGGACAAGGCGGCGGACTGGAAGGGCGCGGGGCTGCGGGCGGTGCGCCTGCTGTTCACCACGGAAAACGGAGTGGAGTGCTCCCAGGTGCTGGAGGCCTACCGGGGAAAGGGAAGCTACAAGCCCAACAATTTCACCCGCGGGCTGTATTACCGGGATGTGGAATAAAAGAGAAGCGCGGAGAAGCGGGCAGCGAGGGAGCTTGGACCGGAGCGAGGCCGAGCGCAGGGGCGCTGTGCGCCAGTGGCGCACGTTCAGCGCCGACCGAGCCGAAGGCGAGAACGCATAAGCGCCCCGCAGACCAGGCCGAGTCGGAGGGAAAGCGACCGAGCGCCCTGGCCGTTTCGCAGCGTGACAGACCAGAAACACGGATAAATCAAACCGATGTTTCACGTGAAACAAGTTGAAGGAGCTTGACAAAATGCGTATCATATTAGCCTCCCAGTCCCCCCGGCGCAGAGAACTGCTGGAGCGGGTGGGAATCAAAGACTTTGCCGTGGCCGCCCCCAACGTGGACGAGAGCGTGGAGCCTGGCCTGGCCCCCGCCGAGATGGTGGAGCGGCTGTCCCTGCGCAAAGCTGAGGCGGCGGCGGAGAAGGCGGAGCCGGAGGCGCTTATCATCGCCGCGGACACGGTAGTGGCGCTGGACGGCGCGGTGCTGGGCAAGCCTGGGGACGAGGAGGAGGCCTTTGCCATGCTGTCTGCTCTGTCCGGCCGGGAGCACCACGTCTACACCGGCCTCACCGTTTGGCAGGGGGAGCGGCGCGTCACCCAGCACGAGGAGACCGCCGTGGTCTTCCGGACGCTCGGCCCGGAGGAAATCCGGGGCTACATCGCCACCGGGGAACCCATGGACAAGGCGGGGGCTTACGGCATCCAGGGCGTGGGCGCGCTGCTGGTGCGGGGCATCCAAGGGGACTATTGCAATGTGATGGGCCTGCCGGTGTTCCGGCTGGGGCGCATTCTGACGGAATTTGGCGTGGACCTTCTGCAAAATAAGGAGTAGGCAAGGGCATGAAGCGATTTTTCCAAAACAACGGAGGGCTGTTGCTGCTGGCGGCGGTACTGCTGGCGGCGGTGCTGACCCTGGGGGCGTATATTTTGGGGTACGATCCCCTTGGCGGGGCCATGGAACTGCTGGCGACCCCCTTTCGAACGGCGTCGGCGGCGGTGACAAACTGGACTCAGGAGCAATATGACCGCACCTTTCGCTATGACGAGCAGGCGGCGGAGATCGAGCGTCTGCGCCAGCGGGTGGCGGAGCTGGAGCGGGACGCCATCGCAGGGCAGGACGCCGTGCGGGAAAATGAGCGCATGAAGGACCTGCTGGGGCTGCACGAGGCGCGGCCGGAGCTTCAGTACCGGGATGCGGAGGTGGTCCGGCGCTCCGACTCCAACTGGTCTTCCAACCTGACCCTGGACCGGGGGACCGCCGGAGGGGTGGAGGTCAACGACTGTGTGATCGACCAGTACGGCTATCTCATCGGCGTGGTCACCCAGGCGGATTTGAACTCCTGCGTGGTCACTACCGTTCTGGACCCCGCTTTAGAGGTGGGCGCGCGGGTGGCGCGCACGGACGAGGACGCCATTTTAGAAGGGGACTTCACGCTGATGCTGGACGGACTGACCAGGCTGTCCTTTCTTCCGGAGGAGGCCAAGCTGGTCACTGGCGACCAGGTGATCACCTCGGGGCTGGGGGGCGTGTACCCTTCGGGGCTGGTGGTGGGGGCCATCCGCACGCTGTGCGTGGAGGAGGACGGCATCACCCGCTACGCCCAGGTGGAGCCGGCGGCTGATATCGGCGGCGTGCAGTATGTGTACGTGATTGTGGATGATTGAGAAGCGCGGAGAAGCGGACAGTGAGGGAGCTTGGACCGGAGCGAGGGGAAAAGCCCAAGGCCTGCAGCGCGGGGCCGGGTTTTGCCCGAGACGGAGGGAAAGCGACCGAACGAACTGGCCGCTTCGCAGCGTGACAACATAGAAGCGCGGAGAAGCGGACGGCAGGGGAGGCGGACAATGATGCTGTTTGTGATTGCGATGGTTGATCCGGCGGCGCGGGCGCGCCTCACCCGGCTGCGGGAGCTGGCGGCTCCCTTCGGCATTCTGCCCCGAGATGTGCACGGGCATATCACCCTGGCCGCCTATGCCGGCGGGGAGGAAGGCCGGTTTATTTCGTCCTGTAAGGCGATTTTGTCCGGCTATGAAAAGTTCTCCGTCCGCTATGATGGGGTTGAATTGTTTGCCTCTACGTCCGCCGTTGTGGCGGCCCCGCGAAAGGAGGGGCCGCTGGACGCCATCCAGCGAGAGATCGCCGGAGCTTGGGCGGCGGATATGAACGAATGGACGCGGCGGGATGTGTGGCAGCCCCATACGACGATTTTGTATCATCCTCAAGCTGATCTGGAGGCCATTGTTGAGGCGCTGCGGGAGGAGTTTGAATCCTTTGCCGCCCAGGTGGACCGGGTGGAATTTTCCCGCGAGTATGAGGATCGGTACGAAATCGTTGATTTCATAGAATTGGCATAGGCAGGCGTACATCGTTCTGATGTGTGTTTCGTTTTAGAAAGAGAAGGTGAAAACCATGGCGGAGCTGACTCCCATGATGAAGCAGTACTGGAGGGTGAAGGAACGGTACCCGGACTGCCTGCTGTTCTTCCGGCTGGGCGACTTTTACGAGATGTTTCACGATGACGCCAAGCTGGGGGCGGAGGAGCTGGGGCTGACTCTCACCACCCGCGACCGGGGGAAACCGGAGGAGGAGCGCACGCCCATGTGCGGCGTGCCCTACCACTCCGCTCAGAACTACATCGCCCGGCTCATCAAGCGGGGGTACAAGGTGGCCATCTGCGAGCAGATGGAGGATCCGGCCTTGGCCAAGGGACTGGTGGACCGGGATGTGATCCGCATCGTCACCCCCGGCACCGCCATGGACGATGTGATGCTGGACGAGAGCCGGAATAACTTTATCTGCGCCGTCTATCTGGACAGCAGCGGGGCTGGGCTGGCCCAGTGCGACCTATCCACAGGGCAGTTTTCCGCTTCCTTTTTTCAGGGAGAGGGCTGGCTGTCTCATTTGCTCAACCGCCTGTCCGCCGAGCCCCCCAGCGAGGCCATTTTGTCCGATGGAGCTTTTTCCCAGGAGGAGTTGACAAGCTTTCTGAGGGAGCGGCTTGGCTGCCTGTGTGAGAACGGAGGAGAGGCCCGTTTCCGTCCCGGACAGGCTGAGGCTGCCTTGACGGCTTGCGGAGTGTGGAATGAGGGGGAGAAGCTGCCCGAGGGCCCTGACGGCGGCCTTCTGCTGGGCTATCAGGCGGCGGGGGCGCTGGCGTCCTATCTCAAGGAGACTCAAAAAACCGACCTGAGCCATCTGAGCCGCCTGACGGTGGACGCGGCTGAGCGCCAGCGGTATCTGGAGCTGGACCTCACCGCCCGGCGCACCTTGGAGCTGACGGAGACCATCCGGGGCAAGGAGAAGCGCGGTTCCCTGCTGTGGGTGCTGGATAAGACGAAAACCCCCATGGGCCACCGGCTCATCCGGGCTTGGATTGAGCAGCCTTTGTGCAATCCCGCAGCCATTTCTGTCCGGCAGGACCAGGTGGCCGCCCTGGCGGCTGACACCGTGGTCCGGGAGGAGCTGTCGCTCACGCTGCGGCAGGTGCCCGACCTGGAACGCATCATTGGAAAAGTGGTGTACGGCAGCGCCAACGCCAGGGATATGCTGACGCTGGCCGATGGGCTGGCGGTGCTGCCTGTGTTGGCGGAGCGGGCGGCGGGTCTGGTCCGGGCGGCCCCCCGGCGATTTGAGTTTCTGGACCAGTTCACCGGCTTGGGTGACTTGCAGGCTCTGCTGAAGCGGGCCATTCGGGACGACGAGGACGACAACCGCCTGCCCTTCACCATTCGGGAGGGAGGCTTCATCCGCAAGGGCTATGACACGGAGGTGGATCACCTTCGGGACATTCTGGACCATGGGGCGGATATGGTGGCCGCGCTGGAGGGCCGGGAGAAGGAGCGCACCGGAATCAAGAGCCTGAAGGTGCGCTATAACAAAGTGTTCGGCTATTACATCGAGGTGTCCAAGAGCTACTATGCCCTGGTGCCCGAGGACTACATCCGCAAGCAGACCCTGGCCAACTGCGAGCGGTTCATTACCCAGGAGCTGAAGGACCTGGAGCACGAGATCCTGTCCGCCCAGAGCCGGGTGACGGCTTTGGAATATCAGCTGTTCTGTCAGCTGCGTGACACCGCCGCCCAACGGGTTCGCCAGGTGCAGGACGTGGCGGGCAGCGTGGGCTATCTGGATGTGCTGTGCTCCTTTGCCGCGGCGGCGGTGCAGAATGGCTACTGCCGTCCGGAGGTGGATGACAGCGGTGTCATTGAAATACGGGAGGGCCGCCACCCGGTGGTGGAGCGGATGCTGAAGGACGCGCTATTTGTGCCCAACGATACCTACATGGATGGGGGGGGCGACCGGCTGGCCATCATCACGGGCCCCAATATGGCGGGTAAGTCCACCTATATGCGCCAGGTGGCCCTCATTGTGCTCATGGCTCAGATGGGCTCCTTCGTCCCGGCCAAGTCCGCGCGGATCGGGGCGGTGGATCGGGTATTCACCCGCATCGGAGCGTCGGACGATTTGGCGGCGGGCCAGTCCACCTTTATGGTGGAGATGACGGAGGTGGCCCAGATGCTGAAAAATGCCACCGCCCGCTCCCTGCTGATCTTAGATGAGATCGGTCGGGGCACGTCCACCTACGATGGGATGTCCATCGCCCGGGCGGTGCTGGAGCACTGCGCGGACAAGCGCCGCCTGGGGGCAAAGACCTTGTTCGCCACCCACTACCACGAGCTGACGGAGGTGGAGCACACCATCGAAGGGGTGCGCAACTACCACATCGCCGCGAAAAAGCGGGGGGATGGCATCGTGTTCCTGCGCAAGATTGTCCCCGGCGGGGCGGATCAGAGCTACGGGGTAGAGGTGGCCAAGCTGGCCGGGGTGCCGGTGCGGGTGGTGGACCGGGCCAGAGAGATTCTGGCCGAATTGGAGGAGCAGGGCGGGGGCGGTTCCCCGCGCCAACCTGCTCAGGAGCGGGAGGACGGTCAGGTGTCCCTGGGGGACATGGCGGGGATGGCGGTGCTGGACGAGCTGCGCCGGGTCAGCCCCGAGACGCTCACGCCCATCGAGGCGCTGAATGTGCTGTACCAGCTCAAGCAGAAGCTGTAAGGAAAGGCCCCGGCGCGGCGCTGGGGGAAACACGTCCAAGCAATCAATAGAGGGGGAGCCGGAACGCGGCTCTCCCTCTATATTGTGTGGGGCAAAAAATAAGCGGGCAACTGTCAAAAAGTGTACCTTTTGACAGTCGCCTTACACTTACGGAGTGTACCACAAGATTTGGCGAAATGCAATAGGCAGATGCAAAATTTTTGTAGAACTTCCATACCAAATTTTGCTGATCCGCCGAAAAATTACCGGGAAAGGGACGCTATCATAAAGTACACTATTTGACATTCGCAAGGGGTTTACGTTTATCAGAGCGGATGGTAAGCAAAATTTTGAGAATCAAGGAGGACATACAACAATGAAGAAACGCATTTTACCTGTCCTGCTGGCGCTGTGTATGGTGATGTCGCTTCTGCCTGTGATGGCCTTTGCGGCGGATCCTACGGTGGAACAGATTTCTTGTTCCGCTGTTCCTGCCACGAAGCCAGCTGATGTGAAGGAGACAGTCGATGGGGTCGAGGTGACTACCACGGTTGTGCTTCCTCAGGCAGCGAATCCCCATGGCGAGGTGCGCTGTGCCGCCTCCGGCTGTAAGTGCGCTACCAAGACAACCGCGATTACTGAAACTCCGGCCGTGGAGGCTGACCCGGATACGAATACTGAAGCTCAGCCCGCCAAGAAGACCATCACGATTACCTATGCCTATGTTGCTATGTGCGACGCCTGCAAGGCTAACGCCACCTGCAATCCTTGTAACGGTACGGATGGCTGCACCGCCAAGCTCCACAAGGCCGACTGCAAGAAGGTCTGCACCGTGGAAGGCTGCCTGCTGACCAAGGAGCACGCGGAGAAGCACCAGGGCACCAAGTGCACCGGCGACGACAAGTGCCCCGCCAGCGTGCATAACGCGGAGTGCGTGTCCAAGTGCGACGTTGAGGGCTGCACCCTGACCGCGGAGCATACCCAGAAGCATAACACGACTGAGACCTGCAGCGAGGACGCTCTGTGCAGCGCCAGCACGCATACTGCCGGGTGCGAGAAGTGCTGCGGCAATACTGAGAATGTTAGCGCGGGCACCGGCGTGGATGGCTGCACCAAGACTCTGGGGCACAGCGACAAGCACAGCGGCACCACCTGCACTGGCGATTCCCGCTGCCCCGCTGCTTCTAAGGACCACACCGCTCCCAAGTATGACGAAATAGGGCTGGAGACCCTTGACACTGCGGGCTGCGACAAGTTTGTGGCTTGCCCGATTTGCACTGGGGCAGCAAATGGGGATAAGTTCTCCCCGAAAGCAAAGGGCCATGACGGCGATCACAACAACGATACGTGCCTGGGCTACAATGATGACGGCAAGTGCGGTGCTGGTGACGGCAACCACATCGCCGGCTGTTCCAAGTACTGCACCTGCGATGATCACGTGGACTGCACTGGCGAGGCCGGCTGCCCCGCCTGCGCGGAGTTGGGCGACTGTGAGTGCCCTGTCTGCAAGGCCAGCCCCAATCCCGGCCTGGGCGTTGTGACCGACGAGAACGGCAACGTTGTGACCGAGCCCACCGAGCCCACCGATCCCGAGGTTCCCAGCAAGGCTGAGGACTTCACCGACA
>OFFI01000537.1_pt1 | contig 26591 bp, 26 predicted proteins | sample 1521351 | NCBI WGS metagenome assembly OFFI01 (sample SAMEA3504119, study PRJEB24116) | mouse gut metagenome | biome: mouse gut; feature: mouse-associated habitat; material: faeces | place: Denmark | collected 2011
GACGGTCGAAAAGGCTTTTTCGACCGTCTGGGGCGGGGATTTCTCCCCGCTCCGGACAGAGCCTGATGAAAATAAAGGTCAGTCGTGCTTGATGGCCTCCAGGGCGGAGATTTTGACCCCCCGGTTGGCGGGGAGGAGACCAAAGACCACGCCCACCAGGACGGAAAAGGCCAGGGCAATCCCCACCAGCCAGAGGGGGATGATGGAGAGCTTGCTTCCAGGACCCAGCATCGCTTCGGCCACAAATTTGTTGACGCCCAAAGATCCGGCGTAGCTGAGGGTTACCCCCATAAGCCCTCCCAGCAGGCCGATCATCCCGGCCTCCAGGAGGAACATCACCCGAATATCCCGGACCTCTGCGCCGATGACCTTCATCACGCCAATCTCCCTGGTGCGCTCGTAGATGGACATAATCATGGTATTGGCAATGCCGATGGCGGCCACCAGCAGGGAGAAGCCCGCCAGCACCCCCAGCACAATTTGGATGGTGAGGGCCTGCTTCTGCATCATCTCCCGGCCGTCATTCATAGAGTTGCAGTCAAAGCCCATGGCCCGGATGGCCTCCTGCACCGCGGAAACCGAGTCTACATCCGCGCACTTTACCCGCACGTCCTCGTAGTTTATCTTTTTGCTGTCCCCGGTTTTTTTAATGCCGTTTTGCTTATTGTACTTCTGCTCCAGGGCCCTCATCTCGTTGATGTCCATAAAGGCCGCGTTGGTGGCCTCCCAGCTGGTGTCATCCTTCAGCAGCACCCCTGCAATCACCGGCTTTACCTCCAGATCCTTGCCAATGGGGTTGCCATTGGCGTCGGTCTTTTGGCTGGGGAGATAAAGGATGAGCTTATCCTTCATAATGTCCACATAGGGGTCGTGGATGCGGCCATATTGGTCGGGGTAGGGGTCCACCCGGTTGTTGCGCTTCTTCTTGGTGTCGTAAAAACGGTAGGCAAACTGTTCCCCCACCACCATGCTGTATTCCTTATCCCGTTCCTCCAGATATTTGCCTTCCTTCAGCTGGTACCCCAGCTTTTCCAGGGCCTCCGGATAAACGCCATAAAGCTGGGGGAAACACAGGTAGCGGCCGTTTTTGGTCTTCATCTGGAAGCTCAATTCCCAGTTCTGGTAGAAGGGGGTGGCGATGTCCACCCCGTCCAGCGCCTGGATTTGGGCCACCGCGGCGTCGTCCATGGTCACCTGGCTGTTCCAGTTGTAGACGTTTATGACGGTAAGGTCCCCCCAGGAGGCCATCTGTTCATCGTAGGTGACCGAAAGGCCAATGCCGATAGAGACAGCCACAATAATGAGGGCCACGCCGATGACCACCCCCAGGGCGGTGAGGAAGGTGCGCAGCTTCCGGCGGATGAGGTTCCGAAAGCAGATGGTAAGAATATCAGAGATTCGCATCCTCTTCCTCGCTCCTCTTCTTCAGGATGTGCCTGCGGACCAGGAGGCCTACCACCAGGGCCGCCACCGCAACGCCTCCGGCGATGAAGGGCCAGGAGGGCTTCTTTTCTCCTTCATCCATCAGGCTGGGGTCGTCCATCATGCCGGGGTCAAAATCCCCCATACCGCCGGGGAATTCCATCCCCGCCGAGGGGTCCACCACCGTGGTGGACCAAAGGATGGTGGCGGTCTTTTCCTCCATGTTGGTGTCTTCATAGATGATTTTAATCTCCCCGTTGCACACCCCTTCCCCGTTGGGCAGGATAGTAAATTCCGCGCTGCCGGTGGAACCGGAGGTGAGGTTCCCCAGGTTCTGCTGCTGGCCGGGGTTCTGGATATCGCCGCTGATTTCGGCGGAAAGGTTGTAGACGTCGCTGCGGCCCTTGTTGACAAAGTTTACTGTAAGGTAATTTTCCTCCCCCAGGTAGGCCTCGGCGGGGGCGTCCACGCCGGTCACCTGGAAGCGGTCGATTTGCACCACCGGGATGGAGATGGTCTCCTGGGTGGAGTTATCCCGGCGGGAAACCAGGTGGTCATCGATATACTGGTACTTCATGGAAATATCAATATTGTGGGACTGGGGGGCAGCGTTTACCTTGGCGGTGACCTGCACCGTCTGGGATACCGAGCTTTCGGTATCCAGGTGGTCGATGTAGAAGGTGTTGGAGGAGCTGGTGAGCATCAGCGCCTCCGGCATGGTGATGGTGACCATCATGTTGGTGACGTCAATGTTCCGGCTGGTGTTATACAGGGTGATGGAGAGGGGGAAGGTTTGCCCGGCGGTGACGGTGCCGCCGTAGCTGTAGTTGCTGACGATGACATAGGGGGTCGCCATCTGCATATCACTGTAGTCCGGTTTGTCGTCATCGGGTTCCGGGGTAGGGGCGACGTAGGGAACACAAGAATCAACCGAGGAGGAGAACTGCTGGAAAATGTAGGCAAGATTATCGTCCTTGTTTTGGACAGTGATTTCCAGGGAGTTGCCGCTGCCGGTGTACCGCAGGCCGGTAAGGGTGGCGTGAACCACCACGCCGGTGACATTGCCATCGGCGTTTTGGATTTCAACCGCTTTTGTGACTGTACAGGTGGCTCCTTGGGCAAACCGGAAACTGCCCCGGTCAATATTGATTTGGATTTTGGCGGAGTTGCCCAGAACATCACTCTGCTTTACCCCTGGCAGGACAAACTGCACGTTCACATCCGCCAGGTAGTTCCGATGAATCTCCGGGGCCGCGCCGCCCGGTGTAAAGTAAACCTTGTCCCCAGAGTACACCTTTTGCAGGGTGTAGGTCATGGTGCTGGCGGAAGGGGAGGGGGTGTCGGTAATGGGAGGGGTGGTGGTGCCACCGGAGTTACCGGTGTCACATTCACTGGATAAATCTAAAATCACCTTTTTTTCAGTAGCGTCTTTCTTAACAATAAAAGCCAGCTTTCCTTGATTTGCTCCTCCTTTATAGTTCAAATTCCCAAAGCTGACCGTATAATTGTTGCTGCTAGGGGATCTTACCAAGGTATGGGTATAGCCGTTTGGCCCTTCAAACGCACTGCCATTTGTATCAATATCAACACTGCCACCATCGATACTGTTGGCCACAATGTCCGTGGTTGTTTCAAATTTAATTGTAATGTCAACCTGGTCAGTTACTTTAATTTTACCAGTTGGTTTTGTAATTTCATACTTAACGTTTTGAAAATCATTCGTGCTACCTGCACCAAGAGTTATGTCTTTTTCCGCCGCCCACGCTACCATACTGAAAAAGTACCCCAGGGTTCCCAGGATGATGAGAGTGGCCAGGGCGAAGGCGATGACCCGTTTGATAACCTTTGTTTTCACTTACTTCTCCTCCAATGCTGCTGGTGTTTGTTTCTCGTTCTCCTGTCCCTCGCCAAAGGCGGTGTTCACCTCTGGAACGGCGGAAGGCTCGGTTCCTTCGTTTGCGGCTTTCTGCTCCTCCGCCGGTGGCTCCCCTGGGGCCGGTTCCTGGGGCGGGAGCTGATCGTTTTCCCAGGCGGCCTTCCGGGCGGCCTCTTCCTTCTCCACATCAAAGAGGGACTGGTTGGCGGCGTCCTTCACCACCCGCCCGTCCATGATGGTGACGATGCGGTCGGCGTAGTTGGCCAGATTCCGGTCGTGGGTTACCAGCACAATGGTGATTTTCTGCTGGCGGGAGAAGTTTAAAAACAGCTCCATAATCTCCCTGGTGGTCTTGGTGTCCAGGTTGCCGGTGGGCTCGTCGGCAAAGACCACCTTGGGCCGGGCCGCAAAGGCCCTGGCGATGCCCACGCGCTGCTGCTGGCCGCCGGACATCTCCGCCGGGGTGTGCTTCATCCGGCTCTCCAGCCCCACCGCCTTTAGCATTTCCTTGGCGATGGCGGTGCGCTTGCGCTTGGATACCCCCCGGAAGGTGAGGGGCATGGCCACATTTTCGATGGCGCTCATCCCCGGCAGGAGGTTGTAGGACTGGAACACAAAGCCGATGCTCTTCTGCCGGAAATGGGCCAGCTGCTTTTCGGTCATCTTGGAGATATTCTTTCCCAGAATATACACATTTCCCCTGGTGGGCTTTTCCAGCCCCGCCAGCTGGTTCAAAAGGGTGGATTTGCCGGAGCCGGAGGTGCCCAGAATGCAGCAGACTTGTCCCTCCGCAATCTCCAGATTGATGCAGTCCAGGGCCACCACCACCTCCGGACCCACCCGGTAGGCCTTTCTTAGGTCCACCGTCTTAATGATTGATGCCAACTTCTTTCCCACCGTCCATTCTGTCCAGGCAAAAAGCCTGTCTAATACTATATGTATATACAATATACTACTATACTACAAATTGGAGAAGGCCGCAACCGTTTTTCCCTTAAAAATCCTGAAGAATTCCTGATTTTTTCACCCTGCCAAAAAAGAGGGCAAAGGAACATCTAATATAACGATAAAAACACGTCATTTATTCGTGCCAAAAAAATTAAATTTTATTGCATCTCCTGTGCCCAAAGGTTTGAAAAAATTGCCCGCCTTATGGTATACTATAAAAAATCAAAATTGGCGGGGTTTTCCTCCCCGCCTGTGTCACAGGTTATATTAAGGAGTGTCACCATGGAACAGAACTATGTCATCGTCACCGATTCCTCCTGCGATTTGCCGGCGGAGCTTGCCCAGGAGCTGGAGCTTGCCGTCCTGCCCCTCACCCTCACCCTGGGGGGAAAGGAATACGCCAACTACCTGGACGGGCGGGAGATTGGTTTTTCGGAATTTTACGGCCGCATTCGCCAGGGGGAGGCGGCGGTGACCGCCGCCGCCAACCTGGAGGGCTACCTTTCCATTATGGAGCCCATCCTCCAGGCGGGCAAGGACATCCTGCTGCTGGTCTTTTCCTCCGGCCTCAGCAGCACCTACCAGGTCTCCCTTCTGGCGGCGGAGGAGCTTTCCCAGAAGTATCCCCAGCGGAAGATTCTTCCGGTGGATACCCTCTGCGCCTCCATGGGCCAGGGCCTGCTGGTCTACCTGGCCGCCCGGCAGCGGGGGGAGGGCAAGAGCCTCCAGGAGGTGCGGGACTGGGTGGAAAAGGAGAAATACCACCTTTGCCACTGGTTTACCGTGGACGACCTGATGTACCTGAAGCGGGGCGGCCGCCTCAACGCCGCCACCGCCCTGGTGGGCACCGCTTTGGGCATCAAGCCAGTGCTGCACATCGATAACGAGGGTCATCTCATCAACATGGGGAAGGCGCGGGGCCGCCGGGCCTCCCTTACCGCCCTGGTGGATAAAATGGCGGAGCTGGCGGTGGAGCCCCAGGGGCAGGTGGCGTTCATCAGCCATGGGGATTGCCTGGAGGATGCCAAGGCGGTGGAGCAGATGCTCAAACAGCGCCTGGGGGTAAAGAAGGTCATCATCAGCTACGTAGGCCCGGTGATTGGCGCCCATACCGGCCCCGGCGTGGTAGCCCTTTTCTTCCTGGGGAAGGAACGGTAAAACAGATTTCAAGGCTCCGCTTCGGCGGGGCCTTATATTTTTGCAGAACCTATTGACATATAATATTATACGATATATAATATCGTTACAGCAACAATATTATAGACGGATGAAAGGAGTGCGAGAGCCATGACGATTACCCCCAGCGCCGCCCTGATGGATGCCATCGTCCTTTCGGTGGTGGCAAGGGACGGCACCTATGGCTACAAAATCACCCAGGATATCCGGGCCGTGATGGAAATTTCCGAATCCACCCTTTACCCGGTGCTGCGGCGGCTGCAAAAGGATGGGTGTTTGGATGTGTACGACCAGGAGTTTGCCGGCAGGAACCGGCGGTATTACCGAATCACCCAGCAGGGGCAGGCCCAGCTTGCGGAGGCCCTGGGGGAATGGGAGCGGTACAAGGGCAGGCTGGACGCCATCTTTTACAGCGGCGCCAGCAGCAATGGAGGGAAAGTATGATGACAAAACAGGAATTTATGTACCGGCTGGCGCAGCAGCTTGTTTCCCTGCCGCCGGAGGAGCGCCTCTGCGCCTTGAAGTTCTATGATGAATACTTCGCCGACGCGGGGGAGGAAAACTGGGAGGCGCTGCTGCGGGATCTGGGCAGCCCGGAGGAGGTGGCCCGCGCCATCCAGGAGGACTTTGCCCAGCGCAACCCTGGCTACAACCCCAGCGGCTCCTACGCTTACCGTCCCGGTCCCCAGTACCGGCCGGGGCAGGGTCCCCAGACCTACACCACCAACCCGGAGACCTACGTCCAGCGGGGTTACGGTCCCCAGCCCGCCGTCTACCAAAAGCGCTCCGGCTGCGGCACGGTGCTGGTTGTGATGCTGCTGATTCTGGGCTCGCCCCTGTGGCTGGTGCTGCTCATCGCCGCCCTGGGGGTCTTTATTGGCCTGGTAGGGGCTGTCATCGGCGTTGTGGCGGCGGTGGTGGCGCTGATCGTCTCCCTGGTGGGGGCGGGGGTGGTTTGCGCATGGGGAGGCATCACCACCCTGGCCCTGACCCCCGGCCTGCGCCTGCTAGCCCTGGGGGGCGGCTTGATGGCCACCGGGGGCGGACTGCTGATTTTTGCCCTTTGCGTCTGGCTGGCGGTGAATGTTCTGCCCCCGGTGTTCCGGTGGCTGGTGGACCTTTGCCGCAGGCCCTTCCAAAAGTGAAACGGAGGTAACGAATGATGCGCAGTTTTTATAAAATAATTTGCGGGGCCGCGGTGGCCTTTCTCTCCCTGGGGCTGCTGCTGGGGGCTATGGGCTTTCTCCTGGGGGGACGTCCGGGGGGACTGTACGAATACAGCCAGGGGGTGGAGCTTCCCCTGGTGGGCAGCGGGCGGTTTGGTATTCTGCGCTGGGGCAATCCCCTTTACGGCCGGGATACGGTGGAGATGAACTACACCTACACCGGAGAAAAGGCCCAGATTCGCAGGCTGGACTTTGACCTTTCCTGCGCCAATGTTACCATCCGGGAAGGGGAGGCCTTCTGGGTGCGGGCGGAGAAGATTAACGCCAAGCGCTTCCGCACCGAGGTCAACGGGGACACCTGGGAGATTGAATGCGACGTCAAAAACGTGGGACGTATGGGTGGTGACCGCGCCCCGAACATCACCATCACCATTCCCAAGGGCTTTGTAGCAGAGGAGCTGGAGCTGGACAACGCCATGGGCACCATGGAGGTGCGGGACCTGGCCGCCCAGCAGTCCTCCATCCTGGTAGGAATGGGGGACCTGGTTGTCAAGAACTTTTCCTCCAGGGACTGTGCGCTGGAGATTGGCATGGGCTCCCTGGAGCTTTCCGGCAGCATCACCGGCCGGGGAAGCATCAACTGCGGCATGGGCAGCGCCATCCTTGCCCTGAAGGGGGAACCAGCGGACTATGGGTACACCGCCACGGTGGGGATGGGATCGGTGACCATCGCCGGGAAGGAGCTGGATACAGACAGCAATTCGACCCCCGGCCCCTGGGAGATCGCCGAGATTGGGGGGCTGGGCGGGAGCCGCTCCTGGAACACGGAGGCCCCCAACTTCTTCTACATCGACTGCGGCATGGGCTCGGTGGATATTCAGTTTGTAAAATAAGGAGGCGCTGTGATGTCGCTTTTGGGCAATCTCATCTGGTTTCTTTTCGGCGGGCTGTGGATGGGCCTGGGGTGGGTGCTGGCGGGGCTGCTGTGGTGCGTCACCATTGTGGGCATCCCCATCGGTATGCAGTGCTTTAAGCTGGCGGGGCTGGCCTTCTTCCCCTTTGGCAAGGAGGTGGTTTATGGCGGGGGGCTGGGCTCCTTCTTCCTGAACCTCCTTTGGCTGGCGGTAAGCGGTCTGCCTCTGGCCTTCCAGGCCATCGCCACCGGATGCGTCTTTTGCGTCACCATTGTGGGTATCCCCTTTGGGATGCAGTGCTTCAAGCTGGCAAAGCTCTCGCTGATGCCGTTTGCCACAAGCGTGGTGCCAGCCCGGTGGTAGTTTGTTACAGATACAAGGAGGAATCGCTATGGAACCGAAAAAACTGTACCGCATTCAGGAGGACCGCAAAATCTGCGGGGTCTGTGCGGGTGTTGCGGAATATTTGAATATGGATGTGACCCTGGTGCGCATCCTTTGGGCGGCGGGCACCCTCTGCTACTCCATCGGCTTTTGGGCCTATCTGTTTTGCGCCATCTTTCTGCCGGATAAGCCGGGGCAGGGGCAGTAAAAGCGGCGGGAGTGGCCCAAACACGCTTTTTCTGCCAATCTGGGCTGCCGCCCACCCTGCCTTCTTTTTCTTCTTGCAAAAGAAGAAAAAGAAGCAAAAAGAAGAATGGCAAAGGATTTCCATAACACAGCAAATTCAGCAGGAAAAGCTGCGTGGTTTGGATGCTCCCAAAAGCGGCCTGCCTCTTGACTTGGAGCCTGCTCCAGGGTGTAGAATAAGAAAAAACGCCAACAGGGAGGTTTTTCTATGACCATCGCGGAGGTGAGCAAAAGGTATGAAATCCCGGTGGACACCCTGCGCTACTATGAGCGTATCGGGCTGCTGCCCCCGGTGAACCGGGCTAAAAGCGGGTTTCGGGACTACACCGAGGGGGACTGCCAATGGGTGAGCTTCATCAAGTGTATGCGGGCCGCCGGTATCCCGGTGGAAGCGCTTATTGATTATGTCGCCCTGTTCCAGCAGGGGGACAGCACGCGGGAGGCCCGCCGCCAAATCCTGGTGGAGCAGAAGGAGCTGCTCCAGGGGCGGGTAGATGAGCAGCTGCGTACCCTGGAGTACCTGGAGCGGAAAATCCAGTCCTATGACCAGTGGAACCCCGGCGCCGAGGAGCGCCTGCTGGGCCTGCGGGCGGCAGAGTGACGGCGTGCCGCCGGGGTGCCGCCGGAGTCACGCCCTACCCGGCCTTCGGCCTGACCTTGGTAAAGAGCGTAAGCGAGTGCCTGGAGCCTAAGATTCTGCACTCATATCCTGATAGCCTACGCCGCTTTTCTTTTTGCTTCTTTCCGGGGTGCCCCCGGTGTCACGCCCTACCCGCCCCCCTCTGGGGGCTTAACCTTTGTTGTAGCGTAAGCGAGTGCCTGGAGTCTAAGATTCTGCACTCATATCTTGATAGCCTACGCCGCTTTTCTTTTTGCTTCTTTTTCTTTTCTCGTGAAAAGAAAAAGAAGTGGGGGCCGGGGCAACGCCCCAGATTGGCGTAAGTGGTTGGTACACCCCGCCTGCTCCGGGACTTTACAGCGCCCTGGTTTTCTGCTATACTAAGCTGTAGAAGCAGGCGGCTATGAAGGCCGCCAGGGAGGCTTGCCTCCGCTGCCCCCGAAGGGGTCCATACGCAGTATCGCACAGAAAAGGACAAAGCCATGAAGGCATTGCCGGAGGAACCGGCGGTGTTTTTGTGGTCTTTTTCTTTTCGGAACAGGAGGTAATTCTTCATGAATCAAAAGACAAAGGACCTTGTGTTCGCCGCTCTTTGCGTAGCCTTGGGGCTTATCGTGCCCCAGGTGTTCCATCTCATCCCTTTTGTGGGGGCTGTTCCAAACCTGGGAGGGGTGTTTTTGCCCATGCACATCCCTGTGCTCCTTTGCGGATTCCTCTGCGGCTGGAAATACGGGGCGGTCTGCGGGGCGGTGGTGCCCTTCCTCTCCTCCATCGCCACAGGAATGCCGGTGATGTGGCCCCAGGGTGTCTCTATGATTTTTGAGCTGGCGGTTTACGGCCTGGTCACCGGGCTGCTTTACCGGGGGATGCGGCGAAATATCTATGTCTCCCTCGTTGCTGCCATGGTGGCCGGGCGGCTGGTCTCCGGGGTGGCGAAGGCGGTGTTCTTTGGCATGGCGAGCAAGCCCTTTGGGATGACTGCTTTTATCAGCGGGGCCTTTACCACGGCCATCCCTGGCATCATCCTTCAGCTGGTGCTGCTGCCGGTGCTGGTAGCAGCCCTGGAGCGGGCTGGCGCCATCCCTGCCCGCAACCGGGCCGCTGCCTGATATTGGCCGCCGGAAGAGGGGATGAAAGCAACATCTCTGGAAGTACTGACAAACAAAAAGCAGGACCCTGGTTTTTACCGGGGTCCTGCTTTTGTGGCGCGTCAGTCGGAGAAAAACTCCAACTGGCAGCGAGCTTTTTCGTTTCGTTTTTGCGGATAGGGCAGAGCTTTCTTACTTCAGCTCCACCTTGGCGCCGGCCTCTTCCAGCTTCTTCTTCAGCTCCTCGGCATCGGCGGTGGGGACAGCCTCCTTGATGGGCTTGGGGGCGTTGTCCACCAGCTCCTTGGCCTCCTTCAGGCCCAGGCCGGTGATCTCCTTCACCAGCTTGATGACGGGCATCTTGGAAGCACCGGGATCTACCAGGACCACGTCGAACTCGGTCTTGGCATCGGCAGCGGGAGCGGCAGTAGCAGGGCCAGTCACCATGACAGGGGCGGCGGCGGAAACGCCGAACTCCTCCTCGATGGCCTTGACCAGCTCGGCCAGCTCCATAACGGTCAGGGTCTTTACTTCTTCAACAAATTTTGTGATCTTCTCAGAAGCCATTACAATTTACCTCCTATGATCGGTCTTTATTTTGTTACTCGGCAGCGGGGGCCTCGGCAGCCTCGCCAGGGACAGCGCCCTCGGCCTGCTTTTCGGCCACGGCGTTCAGGGCCACGGCCAGGCCGCGGATGTTGCCGTTGAGGGCCATGCAGAGCATGGTCAGCAGCTCGGTCTTGCCGGGGAGCTTGGCAACCCGCTCCACACCAGCGGCGTCCAGCACTTCCTTTTCCATGAAGCCTGCCTTGATGGTAAATTTGCCCTTGGAATCCTCGGCAAACTTGTGGAGAATCTTCGCGGCGGCGATGGGGTCCTCCTCGGAGAGGGCGAAGGCGGTGGTGCCGGTCATGGACTCGGCCAGGGCAGCAAATCCGCTGTCCGTAGCGGCGCGGCGCATGATGTTGTTTTTGATGACGGCGTAATGGACACCGGCCTCACGCAGCTCGCGGCGCAGCTTGGTGTCGTCGGCCACGGTGATGCCCCGGTAGTCCACCAGGACGCCGGCCACAGACTTTTCGATGCGGGCCTTCAGGGCGTCCACCTGCTCCTGCTTCGCCTGGATGATATTCTTGTTAGCCAAAATCGTTCACCTCCCGATAGTTCGAATCTGAAGAAAAAGGGAAACAAAAAAGCTCCTTCCAACGCACCGTGGAAAGAGCGTAACCGGAAAGTCCAGTTCCTTTTGGAGCCGGGCTTTATATCGCAACGCGTCAATTCCTCGGCAGGCGGTTGGCACCATTATATCCCCAAAGGCGGGGACACCTGCTGTCTTTGGATGAACAGCTCTTATATTATACGGGAAGGGGAAGTGGTTGTCAAGGGGCTTTTCCGGCTTTTTTTCGGGAAATTTCCCACTCCAGGGTCCGGCCCCGCACCACCCGCCACAGGGCCATCACCCCAATCAGGTTGGGGACCATCATGGCGCCGTTAAGGAGGTCGGAGAGGCTCCACACCAGGGTGAGGCGGGCGGGGGCGGCCAGAATCATCACCAGAAGGTAGCAGAGGCGGTAGAGGGTGACAGTCCACCTCCTTTCCCCGGTGAGCCAGGCGATGGCCCGCTCCCCGTAATAGCCCCACCCAAGGACGGTGGAGAAGGCAAAAAGGAGGATGGAAAGGCTCACCACCCGGCCCCCCAAGGGTCCCAAGGCAGCGGTAAAAACGGCAGAGGTGAGGGCGGCTCCATCCAGGCCGGAGCGCCACAGTTCCCCGCCGGAGAGGATGATTAGGGCGGTGAAGCCGCACATAAGGATGGTGTCCACGAAGACCTCCAGGATGCCCCAGCAGCCTTGCTCCACGGGGCCGCGGGCCGCCGCCCCGGCGTGGGCGATGGGGGCGGAGCCCAGCCCCGCCTCATTGGTGAAGACCCCTCTGGCTACGCCAAAATGGACCGCCTGGCGCACCGTATACCCCGCCGCGCCCCCGGCCGCTGCCTGGGGGGTGAAGGCGCAGCGGAAAATAAGGGAGAGGGCGTCGGGGATGGCGGCTGCGTTTTTCACCAGCACCAGCGCCCCCGTTCCCAGATAGAGGAGGGCCATCAGGGGGACGAAGGCGGCGGTAAAGGCCCCGATTCGCCGCAGGCCCCCCATCATCACCAAACCGGCCAGAAGGGCCAGAGCGCAGCCGGTGAGGAAGGGAGGCAGGCCGAAATCCTGGGCCATGGTCTGGGCCACCGCCCCCACCTGGGTGGCGTTGCCGATGCCGAAGGAGGCCAGGGCGCAGAAGAGGCAGAATATCCCCGCCAGCCAGGGCATCCCCAGCCCCCTGGCAAGATATTCCATAGGCCCGCCCTGCCAGCGGCCCTCCCGATCCCGGATGCGGTATTCCACCGCCAGCAGCACCTCGGCGTATTTGGTAGCCATCCCCAACAGGGCGGAGCACCACATCCAGAAGACCGCCCCCGGCCCCCCGGCCACAATGGCGGTAGCCACGCCGGCGATGTTCCCGGTGCCAAGGGTGCCTGCAAGGGCGGTGGAGACCGCCTGAAAGGGGGTGATGCCCTCCTCCTTTCCGCTCCGGCGGCGAAAAAAGGAGCCTAGGGTGGCCTGAAGCACCCGTCCGGGCCGCCGCAGAGGCAGAAATCCGCTTGCCACAGAAAGCCACAGCCCTGCCCCCACCAGAAGAAATACCATCTTCCCGACCCCCGTTTCCCATTCTTTATACCATCTTATGGGACAACATGGTGGTTCATGCAAAAGCCCCAGGGACACATCCCCGTAAAGAGGGGAAGGGCAAGACAGACCGCCACGGTTTGCCTTGCCCTTTTTTTGTTTGCGGAGGAGAGGAGGCTGCCCCCAATTATGCCATCGCAGATAGCTCCTTCTTCTTTGCATTCAGTATCTTACGCAGCTCCTTCTTGCGGGGCTCCAGAGCCTCGTCGCTGATGTGCCGCAGCGCGCTGAGATACAAGCGAATGGACGTTGTATCATCCACCTGGGCATAAATCTCCTTGAGGATGCCGAACAGCTCCTCATTGGCGATGACGCAGGAAAGCATATTGTACTGATTCATCATGGATACCACATCTATGGCCCCGTAGAAAATCTCCCCGACATATTCTGGGGTGTCCGCAAAGAGCTCCCTTTGTTTTCTAAGCCAATAGAGCAGCATGGTGGTATCGTTGTGGAAGGCTGCCATAATGGCGGGGTTTTTGAAGGGCTTGGAAATATGGAGGGACAGGTTCTTCTCAATTTCAACCCCCCATGCAAGAAGCTGCTCTGCCTGCTGAGGGGTGCGGGCCACGTTCAGGGCGTTGCCGTTGAAGACGCTGGCCTTACAGGTCCAATGGATATCGGCCCCCATTTCACGGAGGGCCTGGGCCACAGGAAACCGGTTATCCACCACCGCCTCCAGGAAGAGATTTGCACCCGATAGACAGGTGGCGTGGACCAGCCCCGGCTCCTCCCTTATTTGGCGGAGGATTTCTTCATCGGGGATGGTTTCATCCCGAAGCTGGGACGCAATTTCAGCAGCTCTTTTTCGCAATTCCAAATCGGTCATTTCGTCAACATCCCTTCCAAAGCATTCAGCTCCATATTCCTACAGCGGGCCGCCAAAAGGGGACTATGGGGCTATTTCTCGCTCCGGACGCGGTTTACCACATCGGGGCAGTTGGTGATGACGCTGTGGACCCCCTTGGCTATCATATCCCGGATGTCCTTCGGGTCATCCACCGTGTAGGGATTGATTTCGATGCCATGGCTGCGCAGGTCCTCCACCACCTCCGGGGTAAGATTGTGGTAATCCGGGTGGTAGCAGGGAATGCCGTTTTTCTGGGTGTATTCCCCGGCGTCCAGCCGCCAGTCGTAGGCCAGGAAGCCGTATTTCAGCTCCGGGGCCAGCTTCTTCATCCGCATAATGGTGAAGTGGTTGAAGCTGGTGATGAGGATGCGGTCCTCCACCTTGTACTCCCGCAGCAGGTCCACCAGCAGCTGCTCCATCTCCAGGTACTGGAAGACACCGGTCTTCATCTCGATGTTGGTGAGGACAGGCTCGTTCTTCACCAGCTCCAGGTACTCCCGCAGGGTGGGGATTCGCTGCACCGGAAACGCATCGCCGAACTTCTCGTTGGCGTTTAGTTCCTTCACCTGGGCCAGGGTCAGGTCCTTCACCCAGCCCTTGCCGTCGGTGGTGCGGTCGATGCTTTCGTCGTGGAGGATGATAATCTCGCCGTCCTTGGTGAGCTGGACATCGTTTTCGATGCCATCCACACCCTCCGCCAGGGCCTTTTCAAAGGCCAGCATGGTGTTTTCCGGGTAGCGGCTGCAAAAGCCCCGGTGGGCATAATTTTTAATCATAATAAAAGCGCTCCTTTCTGGGAAAACGGGGCCGCAAAACGCGGCCCCGTTTTTTATCTGCCGCCTGACAGAAGGAATAATTGCAGGTTTAGGCCAGACCAGCGGCCTTCCGGGCCTTGCTGTTCATCCGCAGCAGAACGAAAGCGGAAACAAAGCCGATGGCGGAGAGGACGGACATGGCGATGAAGCAGTTCATATAGCCCTTGAGGGGGGTGGCGGTGCCGACGTACTTATCCACCATGCTGCCGGAGAGGGTGTACAAGAAGATTTCCGGGGCGTAGGTGCACAGGGAGATAACGCCGGAGGCGGTGCCCGCCAGACGCTTGGGGACCATGACCTCGTCGATGGTGGCAAAGTACAGGGCCTTGATGGCGTAGAGGCAGAGGCCGTACACCACGAAGGTAGCCACAATCAGGGGGATGGAGGACTTGCCGGCGGGGATGACCACATAGGCCAGGGCAAAGACGGTCATGCCGATGAAGCCGAACTGGATGAACTTGATGCGGCTGCCCAGCTTATCCGCGATGAAGCCGGCGGCGAAGGCGCCCAGCATCATCATCATGTAGGTACGGACAACCGAGAGGGTGGCGACGGTGGAGTCGGGAATCTCGAAGGCGGCGGAGAGGTAAGCGGTGACATAGCCGTGGAAGATGAGGGCGGAGTAGTTGCAGATGCCCAGCAGGCCGCACAGCCAGACGCGGGGCATTTTTGCCACTTCCATAAAGTCCTTCATATTCAGGGGGTTGCCCTCGGCGGCCTTCTGCTCCGCGGTCTTGGCAACAGGCTTGTCGTTCTCCATGAAGATGAAGCAGAGGATACCGGCTGCCAGCATCAGAACGGAGTAGTACATAATGGCGTTCTGCATGCCGCCGATGCTATTGGTGGCCCAGGAGAAGACGGCCACGGAGCCGAAGGCGGCGATGGTGCCGATGAGGCCCCGTCCGCCTTCCAGCAGGCCGAAGAGACGGCCCTGCTCCTCCGCTTCGCCCAGCCGGTTGATGCTCTTGACCATGGCGGCCCAGAAGGTGAAAACGGTGGTGATGGCGAAGATGGCGTGAATCACAACCAGCCAGATGAAGCTGGGCATGGTCCAGAACCAGAAGCCGGCCAGAGCGGTGCCGATGCAGGAGAAGACGATAAGGGATTTGCAGCTGAACTTATCGGCCAGAATGCCGCCGGGGAAGTAGCAAATGAAGTTTACAATGCCGTAAGCGGACATGATAAGGCCCAGCTGGGTGGCGTTGGCGCCGGTGGCCTCCATCAGGGGGGCCATGTAGGTTTCCCGAAGATAGGGGAGCTTGGTGATGATGCCGCCGGCGAAGGCGACCAGAATTAGGGTCATCCATTTGTTGCTTGCGCGGGTCTTTGTCATAAATTTTCCTCCTCATTACGTTTGGGTACAACGCGAAAACACTTCTTCGCCCTGGGCGGCGGGGCTGTGCGACCCTGCCGGCCAGAACTTACTTGCAAGGACCAAAGGGATGGTCCTGAAGTCCAAAGGGAAGGGGAGAGGGCTAATCTTTCCGGCCGCCGGGGGGCGGGTCTTTTGCTCCCCGCAGGTACTGTCCGGCATCCTTCAGGAAGCTGGCTACCAACAGCACAATAACAATGCCGATGGGGAAGGCCGCCACAATGGAGACCGACTGAAGGCTGCTGAGGGAGCTTTGGGCATTGATGAGGCCGATGGGAAAGATGATGAAGATGAAGGCCCAGAAGATCCGTACCGCATGGTGGGGCTCCTCCACCTCCGCCAGGCGGCGGTAGGAGTAGGCGGCTACCACCATGGTGAGGGAATCAAAGGTGGTGGCGTAAAACAGCACCATGGTGATAAACAGCAGCCCCAAAGCCACCGCCGGCAGGGGCAGGGTGCGGAAGATGGAGATAATGACACTGGGGATATCCGCCCCGGCGGCAATAGCCCCGGAAAGGTCCAGCCGCCCCCGCATCTCCAGCCCCAGGCCGTAGTTGCCAAAGACGATGAAGGAGAGGAAGGTGCTGGAAAGTCCGGCGATGTAGCCGCCGACGATGGTGTTTCGGATGGTGCGGCCCTTGCTGATGACCCCCACAAAGAAGGGGGTGGCTACACACCAGGCCATCCAGTAGGCCCAGTAGAAGACGGTCCAGTTCTGGACAAAGCCGGTGGAGCCGTCGCCGCTGGTGCGCAGAGGATCCGCCCAGGTAACCATGCCGATGAAGTTCTGCACCAAATTGCCCACGGCGGTGATGCCGGTTTCCAGGATATATTGGGTCTGGCCGCCCCCCAGGAAGAAGTATCCCAGCAGGGCGAAGAAGAGCCAGGCGCAGATGACCGACATTTTCATAATGGCGTGGTAGCCGATGATGACATCGGCGGTGTAGACCAGCGCCACCAGCACCAGCAGGGCGATGGTGAGAAACGCCGAGGAAGGAAGGCCGAAAATATCCCCCAGCACCGAGCTAAGGAGAGGGGTGGCCAACGAGAAGGTGGTGGCCGTCCCCGCCAGCAGGGCAAAGATGGCGATAAGGTCGATGAGGTGGCCGATGGGGCCATCCACCTTGTCCCCCAGCAGGGCGCGGCAGCCCTCGCTGAACTTCTGCTTGGTGCGCTTGCGAACGTGAATCATAAAGCCAAAGCAGGCGCTAAGCACCATATAAAAGCTCCAGGGCACCGGTCCCCAGTGGAAGAGGGGATAGGTGCTGGCCCAGTCCTGCACCGAGCCCAGCTCCAGAATGCGGCTTTCCTGGGCGTAAAGCGCCCATTCGCAGAAGGAATAGTAGAGGATGTCCGCCGCCATGGTACCGGTGAAAATCATAGCCCCCCACTGGAAGTTGCTGTAGGCGGGCTTTTCCTCCGCGCCGCCCAGGCGGATATCCCCGTATTTGGAAAAGGCGATATAGAGGGAGACCACCAGAAAGCCCACCCCGATGAGGATATAGAAGGCGCTGAGCTGGTTGCCCAAAAAGCCCCGGATGGCGTCCACGACGCGGGTGCTCTCCTCCGGGCTGAAGATAAAGATGACACAGAGCGCCACCACCACAAAGAGGGGTATCAGCATATCGGTGGGGTCCAGCTGGGGCAGCAGCTTGCGTATGCTTGTTTTAGAGGAAGGTGCTTTTTTCATTCCATCGCCCATCCTTTCTCAAAATTTCTCCGCCGCCCCCCAGGCCCTCTCAAATCAGGACCTCCCCGGAGGGGGCCGGAGCCGCCTCCGGCCACAGGGTGGTGACATGGTCATAAAACTCCTTGGCGTACTGGTACTGGCGCATCTCGTAGGCGCCGTACTTTACGCCCATGCGGCCCTTGTATTCGCACCAGTTGGTCCACAGCAGCCCCGCCACAGCGATGTAGCAATAGATTTTTTGGCGGACCAGGTCGGGGCAGCTGCCTTCAAAATAGAAATCAATGGTGCGGTCGATCTGCTCCTTATCGTAGTAGGCGTAGATACAGAACATGGCAATGTCCACATGGGGGTCGCTGACCCCGGCGTACTCCCAGTCGATGAGGCGCACCTCCTGGCTGCCGTCCTGCTGATGGACAAAGAGGAAGTTATCATACACCGAATCAATGTGGGAAAGGCACTCCTCCTTGGGGCAGGCGTCGATGCGGCGGAGCAGCTCGTCAATATGGCGGCGAGTAACGTCGTAATCGGCAAAGGGCATGGATTCCTGCCGCAGCTCCTCGTAATAATCCAGCTGGGCCCGCAGGTCAAAGCGGAAATCCACCTGGAGCCGCTGCTGGTGGAACCGCCGCAGATGGCGCATACAGGCGGCCACCTCGTCAAAGTCCTCCGGGTCGCAGGGCCGGGCCTCGGACCAGAACTCGGTGACCTTGTAGCCGGTTTCCGGGTTCAGGTAGATCACCTTGTCGGAAATATCCATGCCGGTGCTGGCCAGGGCCTTGTAGACGGCGCTCTCCTTCTGGCGGCTCACCAGCTTTTGGGTGCCCTCTCCGGGGGAGCGCATTAGATATTCCTTCCCCTTGCAGGAGAAGTGCATCAGGTGGTTGGTCATGCCGCTGGAAAGGGGGTGGATATCGGTGACCTCCCCGGCGGAAACGCCGAACAGCTGGCTGATGAGGGCCATGCGGCGGCTCTCCAGGTGCTTGGATTCGCTGTCCAGCAGGCGCAGGTCCTCGTAGGTGTTCACCGGCATCACCAGCATCCCGGAGATGACGTTGGCATAGCCCACCAGCTGGTTGCCATGGCCGATGAGGGCGGCTTCCCAGCAGGCTCTCTTGCAGGCCGGGTCGGCGCAGAGCCTGGTGAGGTTTTCCCGCACAATGGCCGCGTCGTCGCTGCACAGGTAGGCGATACCGCACATGGCGTTGCCGCCCCCCTGCCGGGCGCCCACCAGCTCCATTTCGCGGGTTACCCGGAGGATGCTTTTCTCGTCAAAGTAGCTGCGCACCGCGTACCAGGAGCTGTACTCCGAGCGGCTGAAGAGGCTTTCGCCACACCAGACGTCCCCGTTGATGACGTAGCAGTTATCCAGCAGGTGGGCGGCACACTGGAGGGAATGGAGGCTATCCCCCTCGGCCCATCGGGGGTTTTCAAGAAGCTCCACACTGTAAAGGCTGGTGAGGTATTCAAATTTCTCCTTCTGGTAGCCCACCACCACGGCGATGTTATAGATGCCGGTGCGGTGCAATTGGTTAATGAGCCGTTCGATGAGAGATTCCCCGCCGATGGTGAGAAGGGCCTTGGGGGTGCTGTTGATGGGCATCATCCGTTTGCCGGGGCCGGCGGCCAAAATCACCGCCTGCCGGGGGCTGTTGCGTCGGAACATCTCGATGGTTTTGGGGGTAAGGAAGTAATCCTCCGCCAAATACCCCTCTTCCATCAGGTACTTGAGGGAGGCGCTGACAAGGCCCAGGGAGTACCCGGTCTGGGCTGCCACCTCCCGCTGGGTGGCACAGTGTCCACGGACCACCGTGGACAGTACAACGTAGTCTCTCTTCTTCACAGCGAACTCCTTTCCCAACACATGCAGCCCGTCCAAAGAGGTGCTGCCAGGCGCAGAAGAGAAATAAAAAAGGACGCAAAAAATCTCTCTTAAGACAGAGATTTTTTGCGCCGCTAACTCTCCGCGCGATTGATTCCGTCCCTTCAGTGTTGACACAAAATTTTCTTGTTGTGTACCATTTTAGCAAAAATTTCCTGTAGTTTCAATAGACATTTTAATTTATATTTTACGCTTTAATTTGTGGAAAATGCACAAATATGTAAAGAGGTCTTCTACTTGGTAGCTTTTCCCACCACCCGCAGGGGCTCCAAAATCTCCCACTGGCAGTGGAATCCTTGGGGGAAGGTGACCAGGTCGCCGGCCTCCACTGGGATTTTTTCGCCGTAGTGGTCGACTACCGCTTTGCCCTCCAGAATGAGGCAGGTGGTTTTTTCGTCGTAGTACCAGTCCAGAACCTCGCCGGGATTCCGCTGTTTTTCCCGCAATCCCCGGAAGAATTCCCGCTGGACATCGGTGGCTTTTTCAATTTGTAGCGCCATAAAAACGTCTCCTCCTGTCCCTCTCTTTTTGCCTATTATAACAGATTAGATGAAAAAGCACAACCGGTTTTTGGGAAAATACATAAAATATTTTTGACAAAGAGATTTCTTTTCAATATTTTGATGGGCCAAGCCAACGTTTTTTCGGAAAAGAAATTGAATTTGCCTGCGGGAAGTGGTATCATTACAAAAAAGGATTATCCCAAAGAATGATGGTCATAAGGAGCGGGAGAAAAGATGGGGAAGAAGATACTTGTAATTGGCAGTTTAAATATGGATATGGTGATTCCCGTAAAGGAGCTGCCCCAGAAGGGGGAGACCATCCTGGGGGGCAGCCCGGCCCATATTCCTGGAGGAAAGGGGGCCAACCAGGCTTGTGCCGCCGGAAAGCTGGGAGGCGCCGTCACCATGCTGGGAAAGGTGGGCCAGGATGGGATGGGGCGCGCCCTGAAGGAAAACCTGGCCGCCGCGGGGGTGGAGGTCACCCATGTGGAGGAGACCCCCGACGCCCCCACCGGCATGGCGGTGATTTATGTGGGGGAGACGGGAAGCAACAGCATTGTGGTGATTCCTGGGGCCAACGGGCTCTGCGATGCCGCCTTTATTGAGGCCAACGAGGAGCTCATTGCCGCCCACGATATTATCGTCCTCCAGCTGGAGATCCCCTACGACGGGGTGTTCCGGGCCATCCAGCTGGCGAAAAAGCACGGCCGGCTGGTGGTTTTGAATCCCGCCCCGGCCCCCGATTCCCTGCCGCCGGAGGTCATTGCCAGCCTGGATTACTTCACCCCAAACGAGACCGAAATGGCCCGCATCGCCGGGCTGCCGGTGGGGGGCGTGGAGGAGGCCATCGCCGCCGGCAAAAAGCTGGTGGAGGCGGGGGTAGGCACCGTTCTGGCAACCCTGGGGGAGGCTGGCGCCCTGCTGGTGACAAAGGAAACGGCCCAGGTGCTGCCCACCCTGCGGGTACAGGCAGTGGATACCACCGCCGCCGGGGACACCTTCAACGGGGCCTTTGTCACCGCCCTGGCGGAGGGAATGAGCCAGGAGGAGGCCATCGCCTTTGGCAACAAGGCCGCCTCCATCTCGGTGACCCGCAAGGGGGCCCAGACCTCCATCCCCAGCCGGGAAGAGGTGGATGGCTATAGGCCCTAAAGAGAACGGGGAGATAAGGGGCGCGTCTGCCTCCAGGGCCTGCTGTGGAGCAGCCAGAGGCAGACGGGGAGCGCCGGAATAAAAGAACTGCCCTTTTCCGTAAATTTAGGTGTTGACTTTCCGGGAAAAACCGATTATAATAGCACCCATACAAAACGCAAAGGCTATGAAGAGGAGAGTACGCCCTTCCCAACTCCCCCAGAGAGTCCCGGTAGCTGAAAAGGGACGGAGGCTGGACCGGCGGAAAATGGCCTCGGAGCCGCGCACCGACGGCGGCAGGCATCCCCATCCGGATGCGGCTGACCCAGGCTGCGACGGGGTTCGCCCGTTAAAGCGATAGGGTATTTCATTTGTACCCGAAGAGGCGCCTTGCTGCGAGGCAGGCGTGAAGTAAGGTGGTAACACGCAGGTTTCGGCCTTCGTCCTTATGTCCTTCCCTGGGAAGATGGGGGAGGGGGACGGAAGGCTTTTTTATTGCAAAATGATGGAATTCGAAAGGCAGTGAGGCCCATGATAGAGATAGACCATCTCACCAAAGAATTTGATAATCCGGACAAAACCCGCCTGGGCGTCCTTCGGGATGTGTCCCTGACGGTGGAGGACGGGGATATCTACGGCATCATCGGTATGAGCGGCGCTGGAAAGTCCACCATGCTGCGGCTCATCGGCCTGCTGGATACCCCTACCTCCGGCACCATCACCGTGGAGGGAAAGAACCTTTCCACTCTGGCCGGCAAGGCGAAAATTGATTATTATAAGACCATCGGCACCGTCTTCCAGGGCTATAACCTGCTGATGCAAAAGACGGTGGCCCAGAACATCCTCTTTCCCCTCACCCTATCCCGGGGGTACGACAAGGAGGCGGCAAAGCGCAGGGTGGCGGAGCTTCTGGAGATAACCGGCCTCACCGAAAAGGCGGAGGTTTACCCCAGCCAGCTTTCCGGCGGGCAGAAGCAGCGGGTTGCCATTGCGCGGGCCCTTGCCACCAGCCCCAAGCTCCTCCTCTGTGACGAGCCCACCTCCGCCCTGGATAGCCTCACCACCCGCTCCATCCTGGAGCTCCTTTCGGACATCAACCACCGGCTGGGGGTCACCATCATCATCATCACCCATGAAATCGCCGTAGTGCGGAAAATCTGCAACAAGGTGGCGGTGCTGGAGGGCGGCGTTTTGGTGGATAACGGCCCCATCGGCGAGGTGCTGGACAGCGATATGCACCCCATCACCCGCAGTCTCTTTTTCGGAAGGGAGGACTAAGCATGGCGGAATTTATGACGGAGTATGGCTCCATTATCCTGCTGGCCCTCCGGGATACCCTGATTATGGTGGTCCTTTCCACCGGCTTCGGGTATCTTCTGGGCATCCCCCTGGGGGTGGTGGCTTATGTCACCGACCACGGCTCCATCAGCGAGAACGCCGCCATCAACACGGTGGTGGGCTGGCTCATCAACATCATCCGCTCCATCCCCTTTATCATTCTCATCCTGTTTCTCATCCCCTATACCCGGCTCATTATGGGCACCGCCTCCGGCACCAGAGGGGTTATCTTCCCCCTGGTGGTGGGCTCCGCCCCCTTCATCGCCCGGATGGTGGAAAGCTCCTTCAACGAGCTGGACCGGGGGGTTATCGAAAGCGCCCAGGTTATGGGAGCCACCAATTTCCAGATTATCTGGAAGGTGCTGCTGCCGGAGAGTTTTCCCTCCCTGCTGCGGGGAATGAGCATCGCCACCATCACCATCATCGGCTACATCGCTATGGCGGGAATGGTGGGGGGCGGCGGCCTGGGGGCCGTGGCCATCAACTACGGCTACTACCGGTACGAACGTCCGGTGATGACCGTCACCGTGATTCTCACCATCCTGCTGGTGCAGCTTATCCAGGTCGCCTTTAACCTCATTGTCCGCAAGGTGGACAAGAATAAATAGCTTCCTTCTTCTTTTTCGTCTCCCCGTCCCTCCCCCCATCCGGGGACGGGGAGAATCCAAGGCAGCTTCCTCCTACCTCCTTTGGCGGTCCCACCGGCCGCCGGGAAGCTGCCTTGGACGGAGGCCTCAGGGCACCGCGGAACCCTTGGGACCCCCGGAAGAAAACCGTCCGAACCTCCCTTTTTGGGTGGCGCGGAAGCGTAAAAAATTTTCGAGATGCTCTTTAGGAGGAATACTGCCATGAAAAAACTGCTGGCTTTTGCTTTTGCCCTCATCCTGGTGGTGGGCGCTGCGGGCTGCGGAAACAACACCACCAGCACCCCGTCCAGCACCTCCCCTTCCCAGACACCCCCTGCCAACGGCCTCACCACCCTGAAGGTGGCCGCCTCCCCGGCTCCTCACGCCGAGATTCTGAATTCGGTGAAGGAGGCCATGGCCGCCGAGGGGTACGACCTCCAGGTGACCGAGTACACCGATTACATCATGCCCAACAACGCCGTCTTTAACGGCGAAATGGACGCCAACTACTTCCAGCATCAGCCTTATCTCACCGATTTTAATGCCAAGAATAAGACCGACCTGGTGGCGGCGGTGGCGGTCCACTTTGAACCCCTGGGCATCTACCCCGGAAAGGCGAAGGATTTGGCCTCCCTGGCGGATGGTGCCACCATCGTGGTGCCCAACGATCCCACCAACGAGGCCCGCGCCTTGAACCTGCTGGCCGCCCAAGGCATCATCACCCTGAAGGAGGGGGTGGGCCTGGCTGCCACCGTTAAGGACATCACCGAAAACCCGAAGAACGTGAAGATTACCGAGGTGGAGGCCGCCCAGGTGCCCATGGCCCTGCCGGACTACGATTTTGGTGTCATCAACGGCAACTACGCCGTAGGCGGCGAGCTGTCGGATACCATCCTGGTGTCCGAGGACCCCAACTCCGAGGCTGCCCAGACCTTCGCCAATATTGTGGCGGTCAAGCCGGGCAAGGAGAATGACCCTGGCATCCAGGCCCTGGTGAAGGTCCTCACCAGCGAGGAAACCCGGCAGTTCATCACCCAGAAGTACGGCGTTGCGGTGGTGCCGGTGTTCTAAAACAGAGGAAAGCATAAAGAAAAGCGCAGGCTGTCCACAAAAGGCAGTCTGTGCTTTTTTTGGTAAATGAAAAATTACGGAGAGGCGTTAAACAAGCCTGCTGCTACATAAGGGGTGCAAAGAGGCGCAGCACGCTGCGCACCAGGCGGGTGAGAGGGGAGACCTGCTGGCTCTGCTCCAGGGTGATTTCCTGGCTTTTGGCCTGGGTCTGGAGAAAATCCTCCCGCATATCCTGGATGCAGCTGCACCGGTACATCCAGGCGGCGCACTCAAAGTGGAGGTAAAGGCTGCGGTAATCCAGGTTGATGGTCCCCACCACCCCGTATTCATCGTCCACCGTGAAGGTCTTGGCGTGGATGAAGCCGGGGGTGTATTCAAAAATCCGCACCCCGGCCTCGATGAGCACCTCGTAGTAGGCCCTGGTGAGGGCGTGGACGTACCACTTGTCGGGGATATGGGGGGTGATGATACGCACATCCAGCCCGGACTTGGCCGCGGTGGTGAGGGCGGTGATCATCTCGTTGCTGATAATCAGGTAAGGGGTGGTGATATAGACATACCGCTTTGCCTTGTTGATGAGGTTCATATACACCGTTTCCCCCACCGTTTCGTCGTCCAGGGGGCTATCGGTGTAGGGCTGCACAAAGCCGTCGCTTTCCACCGGCTCCGGGCGGTGGACCCTGGGCAGGTAGGCGGCGTAGTTTTCCTGGGTGCCGGTGGTGAAGTCCCACAGGGTCAGAAACATAAGGGTGAGGCTTGCCACCGCGTCCCCCCGCAGCAGAACGGCGGTGTCCTTCCAGTGGCCGTGCTTGGGATAGACGTTGATGTATTCGTCCGCCAGGTTGATGCCGCCGGTGAAGCCGGTGTGGCCGTCGATGACGCAGATTTTCCGGTGGTCCCGGTTGTTGAGGCGACTGCTGAGGATGGGGACGAAGGGATTGAAGACGCAGCATTTGATGCCCTGGGCCTCCAGCGTCCGCTTGTAATGGGCCGGGAGGGTGAGCATACAGCCGATGTCGTCGTACATCACCCGCACGTCCAACCCGGCCTTTGCCTTCCGGACAAGGACCTCCAGAATGGGGTCCCACATAGCCCCCTCCTGGATGATGAAATACTCCATAAAGATGTAGTGCTCCGCCTTCTCCAGCTCCTCCAGCATCCGCCGGAACTTCACCTCCCCCAAGGGCAGGTACTCCGCCTGGGTGTTCTGGTAAGGGGGACCGCCGGCGATGCGGCGGATGTACTCCGACTGATTGGCCGCGTCGGGGGAGATCCACCGCAGCTCCTCCTGGCAGGAGGGGGCGATGAGGGAGGCCCCCTGGAAGCCCTTTTCCAGCTGGGACATCCGGCGGCGCTCCCGGCGACTCAGCCGGTTTCCCCCAAAGAGGAGGTAGAGCATCCCCCCAAAGACCGGGGCCAGAAGGATGGGGGTGATCCAGGCGATTTTGTAGGCCGGGTTGCTGCGGTTGTTGATGATATACAGCACCACCACCACGCTTACAGCGATACTTACAGCGTAGAAATAGACAAAGTATTCGTTAAAGCGCAGCAGCACCACCAGCAGAACAGCCAGCTGAAGCACAAGGGCGGCTCCGGCGAAGATCAGGCGGTGAAACAGCAGCCGGAACAGCTTTTTGGTAATCGTTTCTTTCTTTTTCATGATCCTTCCAGTCGTTTTTGTTTTCCCAAAGGCGGATTATTGCGCCAGAAGCTCCGCCTTTTGTTTTAGCAGCTCGTCGGAGTAGAGCAGCGCCTCGGTTTGGGGAAGGCCCAGCCGCTCCACTGTTTGACCAAAGCGCTCCCCAGGCAGGCCCTCCCGCTTAAAGAGGAGAATGGCCTTTTCCACCAGGGCGATGACCTCCGCGCGGGTGAAGAGCCGGGAAAGCGGGGTGCCGATGCGCACCTTCTTCCCCCAGCGTCCCCCCAGGTAGACCTTGTAGAGGGTTCCCGCCCCGATAAGGGCCCCAAAGGGGCAGCTTTCCACACACCGGCCGCACCGGTTGCAGTTTTCCTCCGAGATAACCAGCTTTTCCCCCTCCGGCAGGGTGGCGGCCCCCACAGGGCAGCTCTTTTCCACCTGGCAGACCTTGCAGGCCCGGCACATTTCCGGGTCGTATGTAAGGACCCGCTGGCCCACAACGCCCATGTCGTTGAGGTCCGGTTTCACGCAGTTGTTGGGGCAGCCCCCCACGCCGATTTTGAACTTGTGGGGCAGGGACACCCCATGGTAGCCCTCGTAATACAGCTGGTGCAGCTCCTTGGCCAGGCCCTGGGTATCGTAGAGGCCGAAGACGCAGGTGCTGCCCTTGCAGACGATGATGGGCCGCACCTTGGCGCCGGTGCCGCCGGTGACCATCCCTTCCTGGGCCAGAAAGGCCTGGAGCTCCGGAATCTTCTCATAGGGGATGCCGGGAAGCTCCAGCGTCATGCGGGTGGTGAAGGCCACCGTGCCGTTTCCGAACTTTTCAGCGGCCTGCCCTGCGCAGATCATCTGCCGGGCGGTGAGGGTACCGTTTTCGGTGATGATTCGCCCGTTGAAGCACTCGGTCCCCCGGTTGAGAAGAAACCCCTCTCCTTTTACTCGTTTGATGTCTTCCGTCTTTAAGGCCATTTTTGCCACGCTCCTTATAAAAATGTCCAGCCCATGCGCCGGAAAAGAATATTTTACCTTAGTGTAGCATATTCCACCCGCTTCCGCAAGCCGGCGTGCAGTTGGTGTCACTCCCTACCCGCCAGGCGCAGGGA
>OFFI01000541.1_pt1 | contig 26452 bp, 26 predicted proteins | sample 1521351 | NCBI WGS metagenome assembly OFFI01 (sample SAMEA3504119, study PRJEB24116) | mouse gut metagenome | biome: mouse gut; feature: mouse-associated habitat; material: faeces | place: Denmark | collected 2011
AAAGCAGAACGATAAACTCAGCCTTAAACGAAGACGCAAAAAATGTATGTGGAGCACTGAATATCTGTACAAAGTCTTTAAGGATAGTTAAATCTCATGCGTCAGCCCTGGATAAATATTGGGTAGCGTTTGTATATGTGGGGATTTTTGTATAGCTTCGCAAGGTCGAATGATTCGACAGGGCCTGCCCTTATGATTCAAGATGTCTTATTTTAAATCTAAAACCATTATTCATTATGAAGAGAAGATTTTACTCCATTATGCTGCGCTCCCTGATGGGTGCTGCAATGGTTGCCACATGTTCTGATGCCGTGGCAGAAGGTTGGGAGCAGATACGTGAGCTTCCTAACGCCTATACACACTTTATAACTTCGACCGGTCGCTTCCTTATGTCGGATCTGGATCTTTCTCGTAAGGGGGGGATATCATATTCCGACGATAAAGGTGCTACCTGGACTCAGTGCGAAGTCAAGGACTATAATTATAAGAACTTTTATGAAGCTGACGGGTATATTTATGCACTTGGCAGCATGGAGGCACGTATAGCACGTAGTAGTGACGACGGCGAGACCTGGGAAATGCTCAACTACAGCAATGCCATCAAGGATATTGTACCTGATAAGGCACTTCCGTCAGCTGAAGCCTTAGGCATCGTTAAAATCGGCGATGTGCTTTATATCGGCGATTTCGTGGGTGCTGGCGTCCTCATGTCGACTGACAACGGTGAGACATGGAAAGTTACCGACCGCGAGTCGCTTATGATTTCCATGCAAGGCTCCGACGAAAAGTTTGTGGACTGCATATACCATATGACTGATTTTAAAGGAGTGCCATATGCATTTGGTATGTTTGTTGTGGCACGTTATGATGCCGATGCCGATAAATGGGAAATTCTTCCACAGTCGTCAAACTTCATGACATGTTCAATTGTCAGGGGCGGGCGTCTGATTATCGGCCGTTCCACTGACAACTCGTATCATCCCGAATACAACCCCGTCCCATATCTGCATGTGACCGAGGATGGTTACAACTGGGGTGGTATCATGGCGCCGCCGGCTCAGACCCCATATGGGACCAACCTCAATGTACGTGCCATGACTGCTGACGAAAAAAACATCTATACTGCCGGTCCTGGTTGGACAAGCTACGGAGGTCCGGAATTCTTCTACACTGAAAATGAAGGTGAGGACTGGAAATTTGTGGGGGGGCTGCCCGACTACCATTTTCCCTTAACACTTGCCTGCGATGATAAATATATCTACACTGCATTGTATGCCGAGAGTCCTACGGTTAAGACGAGTGGTCTTTGGAGACTGGCCAAGAGTGATCTGAATGGTGCCGGAATAAACACTGTTGCTGTTGATGAAAGCGGCCTGGCAGTGAATATCGACAACCAGACCTTGAGCATCAGCACCGAAGGCAATATCAGGATTTTCGATATCTCCGGCCGTGCGGTTGTTACAGTGGCTGATGCAGCTTCTGTCGACCTTTCAGCTCTCCCCGGCGGCATCTTCCTTTATGAAGTGAACGCTGACGGCACCACCGTCACAGGTAAATTTGCAAGATAAACCGGGCTGGAATTTTTAATATTACCGTCATGCTGAATAAATTGTTACCCGCCGTTTTCGCAGTCATTACAGCCGGATTCGCAGCCCAGGCCGATGACACGATGACCTATTTCACGTGTGATTTTACCAACGGGATGCCATCAGGGGCAGTGCTTGAGGATCGCGATAATCAGGAACAGCATTTCTCAATGGTTCAGAACGGCTTTGCTGAACGTGACAGCTGGATTATCTATCGCGAGCAGGGAACTGACAACTACTGTGCTGCCTCATCCTCCCGTCATAAGGCTGTAAGCGGCCAGGACCCTGTTGCCGCTGACGACTGGCTGATTCTGCCGCGTGTGTTTGTGCGTGGCGGTGATGCCCGGATGACGTGGCGCTCCCGTTCGTTCAATGATGCGACCACACGCCTGAGTTCCTACGACATCATGGTTTCTGAGACTGAGGGTGTTTTTGACGGGAAGCCGGTTATGTCGGTTTCCAAAGAAACCGACATGGAATGGGTTGAACACAGTCTCGACCTGGGTGCATACGCCGGAAAGAAAATCTACATAGCCTTTGTCAACAACAGCCTCAATTGCGAGATGGTGGCTGTGGACGACATCGTTATAACCGGCCAAAAAGGACTGGCGGAGCTGGTTCTCACCCCCGGTGAATATGCCTTGGGCAATGAGGCGTTCAAGTTAGGCGGCAAATTGACAGCTTACAGTAAGGAAGTTGTCAACAGCCTGGCTATAAGCGTCGATGTTGAAGGCGGCCAAAAACTTCAGGCCGAATATAAGGATTTGGCGTTAGGCTATCATGACACATTCGAGTTCGAACTACCCGGTGAAGTCTCGGCCGAATACGGTCGCAGTGTTTCCTATAGCGTAAGCTATACTGTAAACGCTACCGAGTATGATGCTGAGAACTGCGCCACGACCCTGTTGGCTTTCAAGCCCGAACGTAAGGTCGTTGTTGAGGAAGCAACCGGTATGTGGTGTCAGTATTGCCCCAAAGGGATAGTGGCCTTCGAAGTGCTCCAGGAAAAATATCCTGATACATTTTTGGGGATAGCTGTCCACATGAATGCCGAATTGGACGTTTTGGCGTTGGATTCGTATGCTAACCGTAACACTTTTACAGGAGGTGCTCCGTCGGCGTGGGTTGACCGTACAATCTACTCCACCACGCCTATGGTTCCTGTAAGGGAGAATGGTCGTCGCACCTACACCACATTGATGGGCGGGTTGGAAACCGATTTCCTGACATGCCTTGAGACCGTCCCGTTGGCTGATATACAGCTTTACGGTGATTTGGATGGGAATTCTTTGAATCTTCACACTGTGACGCGCTTCCCGGTGAATCGCGAAGGTTCGGATATACGTCTGGCCTTCGTAGTTACCGAGGATCATGTCTGGGGTAACCGTTACTACCAGATGAATCTTTTCGGCGGTGGTGACGAAGAACTTGGAGGTTTCGAAAATCTTAAAGGTCGTATAACTGAGGATTTTGAATTCAATCATGTGGCCCGTGCGCTTTACGGGGACTGGGAAGGATACCCCGGCCGTTTCCCCAAGGAGATTACCGCAGGTGAAAGCTACGACAATGATTTCAAACTTGACCTGCCCACTACGATACTTGATATGAACAACGCCCGCATTATCGGCATGGTTATCGATAATGCCAGCGGGAAGGTGCTTAACGCCAACGTTATGGGGCTTGGAACAGGCTCGCTCGACCTTGTAGGCGAGGACGCGTCCGGCCTCATACGTGTAGAGCCTTCTGCATCCGGCGTAAGGGTTGTCGGCCTTGGCCTTATGGATGTGACGGTATCCGATCTTTCAGGACGCACTGTTGCACGTGTTTCGGCCAACGGCACTGCCGATGTGCAGATTGACACCTGTGGCATATACATTGTGACTGTTAAGGGCGATAACGGCTGCGTTGCTGTCAAAGTCGCTATCTGATTCTGTCAAAACCTGCTAAACTATGGCGGTGTGTCAAAATTCAATATTTTGGCACACTGCCGTTGTTTTCGCCCGGATGGCGAGGGTGCTGTCATAATGTTGTTTGGACATAAAGCGGCTTACACCGGTTGGAGGTTTTCTGTGCGCCGGGATGCAGACATGTTAAAAACTTTGCGTGACCAGGCTGCCATTGCGGAAAATTCTCTAACTTTGTTCCTGGTAATGGGCCTGTTCCCGCGCTGCGGTTTCCCATGACTACGGATAAAACAGAATCTACATTGAAAATAATATGAATTACAAGACTTTGCGTCTGAAACGCGGCAAGGAGGAATCGCTCGACCGATTCCATCCGTGGGTGTTTTCCGGGGCGCTTGCCGAGCCGTTGCCCGAAGGGCTTGAAGAGGGGGATAACGTTTCGGTAACGGCCTCCGACGGGCGTTGCATCGGGGTGGGGCATTTCCAGATAGGCAGCATTGCGGTGAGGATTCTCGATTTCGGTGATACGGCAATCGATACAGCCTTCTATACCAGGCGCCTGGAGCAGGCATTGGCTTTACGCAGGGCCTTGGGGCTGGCACGCCCCGATAACGATGCCTACAGGCTTGTGCATGGCGAGGGGGATTTCCTTCCCGGCCTGGTGGTGGATATTTACGGCCCTACGGCAGTGTTGCAGGCCCATTCACCGGGAATGCATTATGCCCGTGGGCTAATAGCCGACGCCATAGTGCGCCTTCCGGGGCTGGGGGTGCGTAACGTGTATTATAAGTCGGAAACCACGCTTCCTTATAAAGCCCATCTCGACGCGCAGAATGATTATATCGTCGGCGGTTTCGAGACATCGGTAGCTACCGAAAACTCCTTGCGGTTCAATATCGACTGGCTGCGCGGGCAGAAAACAGGTTTCTTCCTCGACCAGCGCGACAACCGCGAATTGTTGCAGCGCTACAGCGCCGGGCGCCGTGTGCTCAACATGTTCTGCTACACCGGCGGATTCTCGGTGTATGCCCTCAGGGGCGGTGCGGACATGGTTGATTCGGTCGACAGTTCGGAAAAGGCGATTACCTTGACCGATGCAAATGTAGGGCTTAATTTCCCCGGCACCGACCGCCACCGTTCATTCGCGGTGGATGCGTTCAAGTTCCTCGACAACATGCAGCGCGATGATTACGACCTGATAGTGCTTGACCCGCCTGCCTTTGCCAAACACCGCAGCGCTTTGCGTAATGCCCTTCGCGGTTACCAGCGGTTGAATGCCAAGGCTATGGAGAAAATCGCCCCCGGCGGAATCCTGTTTACCTTCTCATGCTCGCAGGCGGTGAGCCGTGAGCAGTTCCGCCTGGCTGTGTTCTCGGCTGCTGCCCAAAGCCGCCGACGCATCCGCATCCTGCACCAGCTTACACAGCCTGCCGACCACCCGGTCAACATCTACCATCCAGAGGGGGAATATCTCAAGGGGTTGGTATTGTATGTTGAATAATGCTGGCGGCCTGTGGTGAATCGTGCCACTTCAAGAAGCATCATGCGATGTTGAAAGCAGGGATATGCCTGGTGGCAGCAAGTGCAATCATGACAGGGCCGGATGGCATAGTGGACAGATGTAATGAAATCCTTAAATTTTACTAAATGAATAAAACCCTCCTTATGGCAGCCGTTGCTGCCTCAGTCTCATTTTCGGCAATGGCTAATGCAACTGACCCATCAAACCCGTCGGGAACGGTAGTTGACCGTTTCGCCGATGTGGAGGTGCTCCGTTACACGGTGCCCGGTTTCAACGAGCTTTCGCTCGACCAGAAAAAGTTTATCTACTATCTCACAGAGGCCGCCCTTGCCGGGCGCGACATCCTTTGGGATCAGAATGGTAAGTATAACCTGAAGCTCAGAACCCTTTTGGAGGGCATCCATCGCAATTATGCCGGCAACCGTAAGGATAAAGAGTTCCTGGCGTTTGAAAAATACCTCAAGCAGGTGGAATTCGGCAACGGTGCCTACCATCATTATTCAACCGATAAGTTCGTCCCGGAATTCTCACGTGGATGGTTCAAGCAGGAGGTTGACGCGCTTGCCAAGAAGGAACCTGCTGCCATGGCTTTCGTAGGCAGCGATTATGCCGATATCGAGCGCCTGGTTTTCGATCCGTCGTTCCTTCCAAAACGTGTCAACCAGGCCGATGGGGCTGATTTGATTCTGACCTCGGCCAACAACTTCTATGAAGGTGTGACACAGAAGGAGGTGGAGGAGTATTTTGCCGCCATTAAAAATCCCGATGACCCTACACCTGTGTCTTACGGGCTTAACACTAAGGTTACGAAGGTCGACGGGAAGGTTGTGGAACTCCCCTATAAAGTCGGTGGCCTTTATTCCCCGGCAATCGAGCGTATTGTCGAGAACCTGGAAAAGGCGAAAGCGTATGCCGAGACACCCCTGCAGGCGGCTTCGATTGCTGAGCTGATACGCTATTACCGCACCGGCGACCTCCGTGCGTTCGACAGTTATTCCATCATGTGGACCCAGGATACCACTCCCACGGTTGACTTTGTAAACGGTTTCATCGAAAGCTACGGTGACCCCCTCGGAATGACCGGCTCGTGGGAATCGATTGTGAACTACAAGAACCATAAGGCATCACACCGGACCGAGGTGATTTCAAACGGTGCGCAGTGGTTCGAGGATCATTCGCCAGTCGATCCCCGCTTCCGCAAGCCTGAAGTGAAGGGTGTGAGCGCGAAAGTGATAAATGCAGCAATCCTTGCCGGTGATGCATATCCCTCGACACCTATCGGCATCAACCTGCCGAATGCAAACTGGATTCGTGCCGCCCATGGCTCGAAATCGGTGACAATCGAGAACATCACCCAGGCTTACGACGATGCTTCCCACGGTAACGGTTTCAATGAGGAATTCGTGATTGATGCCCCTACCCGTGAGTTGCTCAACAAATACCTGTTTATAACCGACAACCTGCACACCGACCTTCACGAATGCCTCGGTCATGGTTCAGGCCGTCTGTTGCCCGGTGTAGACCCTGATGCGCTTAAGGCTCATGGCTCTACGCTTGAAGAGACGCGTGCCGACCTGTTTGCCCTGTATTATCTTGCCGACCCTTATCTGCTGGAACTCGGTTTGCTCGACAATCCGGATGCCTATAAGGCGGAATATTACAAGTATATGCTTAACGGCCTCATGACGCAGCTTATGCGTATTGAGCCGGGTAAGGATGTGGAGGAAGCGCATATGCGCAACCGTAAGCTCATTGCCGAATGGGCGTTGGAACATGGCCGCGACAACAATGTTGTGGAATTGGTCAAGATCGACGGCAAAACATATGTCAAAATCAATGATTACAAAGCATTGCGCAACCTTTTCGGCCAGCTTCTTGCCGAGATACAGCGCATAAAGAGCGAGGGCGACTATGCTGCCGGAGCCGCCTTGGTTGAAAAGTATGCAGTAAAAGTCGACCCGGCGTTGCACCGTGAAGTACTCGACCGTTATGCAAAGCTTTCGATTGCCCCTTACAGAGGTTTTGTAAACCCAGTTTATACACCTGTAACTGATGCCGACGGCGAGATTACCGATATCCAGGTGACCTACACAGAGGATTATCTCCCGCAGATGTTCCGCTATTCGCGTGATTATTCCCCGCTGACCCATTAAACCATCATCGCGGATGATCACCCTCGACGAACAGGGAAGCGGTGCGTTTGATTTTGGTGCATCGTGCTGATTCAAACCGATTTTTATGGCTGCCGCCCATGGAGATTTTCCTCCATGGGCGGCGCTTTGCTTTTGCATCATCGTTATGAACAAACGGTGTTACAAACATGTTTCAATAGCAAAGGCTGAGAGGCGGTCAACTAAACTCCGGCCGGGAATCAAGTCCTTATTACATAAGGACGGTTCCAAAATTGCAAACCACAGAAAAGAACGAGGTTATGAAAAAAATCATCAATTTCCCGAGACTGTTACCGGCAGTCATTGCCGGTGTTGTGATGATGGCTGTAGGCGATTCCTCCGCTTCGGCTCAGGCTACTTACGAATACATAGCCCCGCAAACATCACTTCCAGAAATCCCTCCGGGGTTCAGCGGGGTAGGGCCGGTGGTATCAGGGAGCGTCGACTTCTCGAAAATACCATCCAATGCCCGGAAATTCCTGCAAAAGCATTGCGACGGCCATGCCGTGGTGAAATGTGACAAAACGTATTCCACCGGCGATTTCTCGCTGGCATTGGCCGACGGAATCGAGATGGAGTTCGATGCCAAAGGCAATCTGACTGAGATTTCCGCCCCGGAAAATTATTCGCTCGCCCCTACATTGCTTAAAGCAGTCATCCCCGGCAAACTTTACAAGCTGTTGGACCATAACGGGTTCAAGGCATGTGTCGAAGGTGTTTGCCACGACAAGTCGGGCTATAGCCTGCGTGTTGCCGACCCGGTGTTCGACCAGGTACGTTACGATCCGTCGGGGGTGCTTACCCTCATTGTCGACAAATAACCGCCTCCCCAACTTAAATTCAAGTGCGCGAATCATAGCGCCGTCGGCGCTTTCTATATATAGTCGCGCGAGGCGGTGTGTCAAAATTCAATATTTTGGCACACCGCCTTTGTTTTCTCCCGTATGGCGAGGGTGGACACACCCTCTTTTTTGTTTGGCAATCCTAAGTTGCGAAGCCTGGCTTCCTCCGGCTTTTAAAGCGGATTTACTGTTTGATAGGCTTGCTGTTCGAGCGGGGTAGCCAATGTGTCATATCCCATTTGCCATAAAGTCGGCTTCGTTGATAATCTGTGCGGCTATGGTGTTTGTCAGGGGGCATTTGCGGGCCTGTTCGTTACGGGCCTGTTCAACAGCTTGTGCCGGTTCTGATTTTCGGAGGATAAGCCGGTTCAGGATAAGGCGTAGGGCGGCATACCGGTTGAGGTCGGATGCATCTGCGTCGGCAAGCACCGCGTTGGCCGCAGCATCTGCATATGGAAGCTTGCGGAGGAGCGAATGGCATAGGTGGTCGGCAATTTCGGTGGTCTGTGCTTCGCGCAGCCATCTGGTGGCTAGTTCCGGGGTCATTGCTTCGATTGGGAGTATCATCGGGGCAATCAACCGGCTCTCGCGGGTGTTTTCATTGCTCCACAATGCATTTGCCAAATCAACCAGTTCGGTTGTTGTAAGCCCTGTCTGCAAGAGGTCGGAGGCGATTTCTTTTATCTGTGGTATGTTCACCCCGAAATTGATACGGTAGTTCAGCCCCCCGTTCCGCATCTGCGCGGCCAATGCCCCGTTGCGCATGGCATAAAGCCTGCGCTTTACAGTCTGCATCAGATTGAACGATTTTTCACCGTCATTTCCAGGTGTTGCTTCTTCTGCTGTCGGGATATTCTTATCAGTCATATTAGAGATTGTCGAAAATTTTTTTCCAAAAGATTTTTAGAGCTGTTTTTGTTCCGGCATGCCTGTTTTGGGGGCTGTTGTGCTTGGGATGCTTCCGCCCCGTGATATGGAAATGCAGAGTAAAGTTAGTGATTCTTTGCGTGACAGAATGCGTTGATTCCGAAAATTTTTTAAAACGGTTGGCGCTTTATGATGATTCGTGCGGAATTTGCTAACTTTGTTCTTTATAAACGACGAAGCCGTCGCCCGGCTTCATTGTCTAATGAGAAATCGAGCCTGATGATTGCACGTAATAACGAACCGACGGCCAAAGAACGCCGGAACAGATTTATAATAGGGTGGATGTGGAAACTTTTCCTGCTCGCCTTTGTGTGTATGGTTGTGTTCTTCCTCCTGGTTTATAACGGGTGGATAGGCTATATGCCTCCTGTTAAGGAACTTAAGAATCCTAACGACAAATTCGCAACGGTGGTCTACACCGCCGACGGGGGGGAGATGGGGCGCTACTACCGGAATTCGGGTAACCGCGTGTATGCCGACTATAACGAGATTTCACAGCATGTTATCGATGCGCTTATCGCCACCGAGGATGCCCGCTTCGAGGATCACTCCGGGATTGATTTGCGGGCTGTGATGCGTGTGTTGGTCAAAACGGTGATAATGCAGCAGAAGAATGCCGGTGGCGGCTCGACGATAACCCAGCAGCTTGCCAAGCAGCTCTATTCTCCCTCAACCAGCAATCTGCTCGACCGCGCTTTGCAGAAGCCTATCGAATGGATGATTGCCGTTAAACTTGAGCGTTACTATTCGAAGGATGAGATTATAAAGATGTATCTCAACCAGTTTGACTTCCTGTATAACGCTGTCGGAATCAAATCGGCTGCCTATGTGTATTTCGGTAAGGCTCCCAACGAGCTGACCGTGGAGGAGGCTGCAACCCTTGTGGGGATGGTGAAGAATCCGGCCTTCTATAACCCGGTGCGCCATAATGAGCGTACTCGTCTGCGCCGCAACACCGTGTTGGAGCAGATGGAAAAAGAAGGGATGCTCACCAGGGAACAGGCCGATTCGCTCAAGCAGCTCCCGTTGCAGTTGAAATTCCACCGCGTAGACCACAAGGAGGGGCTGGCTCCCTATTTCCGCGAGGAATTGCGGCGGATTCTCTCAGCCAAGAAACCTGTACGTTCCGATTATCGCGGTTGGGACGGGCAGAAATTCGTTGACGACTCCATAGCCTGGGAGGAGAACCCGCTGTATGGCTGGATTGAAAAGAATCCCAAGCCCGACGGCACCAAATACGACATCTACTGCGACGGGTTGAAGATTTATTCAACTATCGATTCAAGGATGCAGCGCTATGCCGAGGATGCCGTGCAGCAGCATATGAGTTCGCTGCAACAGGCTTTCTTCCGTGAAAAGAAAGGGCGTAATAACGCTCCCTACACCTCCAACGGCGAGGAACTGGGCAAGGTGAAGGTCGAGAACCTTATCAACCATGCAATCAAGCAGACCGAGCGTTACCGCGTGCTAAAGGCCGCAGGGGCAACCGACGAGGAAATCAAGGAATCGTTCAACACGCCGCGTGAGATGGATGTGTTCTCGTATGCCGGGGTTATCGACACGGTTATGACCCCGCGCGACTCCCTGCTTTATCAAAAACATTTCCTGCGCACAGGGTTCATGTCGATGGATCCGCGCAACGGCTATGTGAAAGCCTACGTGGGCGGACCCAATTTCGCATTCTTCCAGTATGACATGGTGTCGAGCGGCCGTAGGCAGATTGGGTCGACAATCAAGCCGTTCCTATATACATATGCCATGGAGGAGGGCTTCACCCCCTGCGATATGATGTCGAACACCCAGCCGGTGTTTACCGACGAAACCGGCCGGACATGGGCGCCGCGTAACGCCGGGTCGGCCAGGGTTGGGGAGATGGTTGATTTGCGATGGGCGCTGACCAACTCCAACAACTGGATTTCGGCACGTTTGATGGGGCAGCTTTCACCCACGACCCTTGTTCGCAACATGCATAATTTCGGTATAACGAACCATATCGACCCGGTTATGTCGCTATGCCTCGGCTCGTGCGAGGTTTCGATAAAGGAGATGGTCGGGGCTTATACGGCCTATGCCAACAAAGGTATGCGTGCCGCGCCTGTATTCGTCACGGCCATAGCCGATGCCAACGGAAATGTGATTTCTGAATTCAACACCACACATACGGAGGTCATTTCCGAAAAAGCCTATGCCAAAATCCTTTCGATGCTGCTCAATGTGGTTGACGGGGGTACTGGTAACCGTGTGCGCCGTGCGCCCTACAACATCACCGCGCAGATGGGTGGCAAAACAGGTACCACCAACTACAATGCCGACGGATGGTTTATGGGTTTCACCCCGGAACTTGTTTCGGGTGTATGGGTCGGGGGCGACGAGCGCTACATCCACTTCAACACCATGGCACACGGCCAGGGTGCTGCTATGGCACTACCAATCTACGGCCTGTATATGAGCAAGGTCTATGCCGACCCCAAGCTTCCATATTCTCAAAACGCCAAATTCGAAGTCGATTTCTCCAACCTCTGCGACAAGGAGTTCTACGACTATATCGAAGAAAGCAACGAGGTAGAAGAATCCATCGCCGACGTGTTCGACTGATATTAACGATTAAAACATCTGACCATGTCTGACTTCAACGGTAAAGATGGTGATAACGGCAATAATTCGGTAAGAGACGGTATCCGTCTTGTAATTCATTTATAGATTTTTTTGCCGGTATAGGAGGATTCCGCATCGCTCTTGAGCGTGTAGGCGGACGCCAGTTTTTCTGATTCAGCCGATATGGGACTTCAAGAGTGATATTGGTCGCTTCAAAGAGATTCTTCTGAATCTCGGTACTGAGATAGCCTTTGTCTCCGAGCATCATGTAATCATGATATTCCCAACGTACATCCTTCAGATAATGAAGGTCATGGACGCTTGCAGCAGTCATGTCATAGGAATGGATAACACCACGTATTCCGCAGACAGCATGGAGTTTAATATCCATAATAATGCAAGCCTTGCGAGGCGCAGTATCCCCAATCTGGACGCGCGTCGGTGTTGTCGCGACCCATGGCACAGCGTTTTGCCCGTGCGTTCTGGCAGACCTTTACTGGTTTGGAATCAATGCAGAATACATCTTCGGAGCCATCAATGGCTATGGCTACATCCTTGCGGATTTCTTCTGCAAGTCGAGCCGTCAGCTTGCGTCAGGCATTGAATTGTCTGCGACTGATCAGGTTGGTCAAATCCTCCTTACACTCATTGTGCAGACGATGAAAAAGAAGATTCTCGCTATCGAAGCCGAAGGCCTCGGCGGTAATGCCAAGAGCGATAACCTCGAGGTCAGAGAACTTGGGGACAACACCACATCTTGGGACGTTTCCGTGTCCGTTAACACGATTTCCAGCTAAATCCTTGCAGATTCCGAGGATTCTGACGAAATTTGCTATGAAGTTGCGCATAAGCAGTGCGATAGTACTTAGTAGTTTGGTCACCACTAATTTGCTAATAATCTGCGAATTGTGCAACTTTTCCATATATATATTTAGAAATCTAATTCAACCAACGAGTTATTTGAACTTGTATTGAAAGAGCGTATCCGCACGTGCAGCATCTGATCGTTGCAGCCCTTTAATTTGGGCATCAGACATTCCTGCTTGACGATATGGTTCATATCCTCGTGTTGTAACAATAACTTTTTTCTCTAAGCTACAAGAGCAAAAAGCCATCAATGTTATTAGTAGTAATAAAATTCTCATAAATCTTAGTTTAATGCTAATTCCCTGTGCCAAAACGCGATGTATCAATATTTGTTTCTTTGGGCTTGAAACCGTTGAAACGCCAGATGAATGTCAGTTTGAGGTTGCGGGTCATGTCGCGCACTTTCATTAGATAATCTTGACCGGCATGGTTGATAGTCATGGTTGGCGACCATTTATTGAAAATGTCATCGGCTTTCAAATCAAGTTCACAGCAACGTTTCTTTCCGAATTGCCATTTTACGCCGGCATCGACTTTCCATATACCCGACAGATCGGCTATACCCTGCAATGATGGCGAGATGTAGCTGAAATCAACGGTCAGTGATACCGGGCAGTTCTGACTGAACTTAAAAGAATTGCTAAATTCACCATAGAATATCCACTTGCTGTTGTCAAAGCCGATGTCATGAAAATGGTCGGCTTTCTCCCGCTGATTGAAAACATTGGCTGTGGCCGTGGCATTCCAGATATATCCTACACCAAAAGGCGCATAAAGATTAAGCCCGACAACGCGCTTATAGTTCATGTTGATGGTCTGATATATCAGGTTCAGTGCATCCGGCGACTGGTAAGGTAATTGCACAGTCGCTTTGTCGCCATACTGAAAGTATAGTGTTGCAACATATTTCTGTCTAAGGATATAGTTAAACTGTGCGTCGTATTGAATATACGGTTGCAGCTTCGGATTACCGATTATTGTCGAGTAATCGTTAATGTGACTTGTACCGCCGTGCAGTTCCCAATACGAAGGATAGATGCGTTGGGTGTTGAAGTTCAGTTGAAAAATACTTTTGGGCGTCTTATAGTAGGTCGCACCAAATTGAGGAATGAAATTCCAGTTATGCTGATATTTATTGTGATAATATTCACCCTTTGCCGAAAGATTGAACGATAAACCCCAGTCAAATGAGCGTTGTGTTCCGACATAAAGACTTGCCACATCTTCGCTGAGAATGTCATCGAAATCGGGATTATCGGACATTGCGTAGTGTTGTGAACTGTGATCTTTTGAGCGTTGATATTCCGCGCCGTAGTTCAATTGCCATTTGCCTAACTGATGCTGCTGGTCGACATACACATGCCAGCGGTCTATCGCCTGACGATTTTCAGAGCCAAGAATATAGTCTGTGTCCTTAAACAATGACTGAGAACGGTTTTCGGAGTAGCGGATGTAGTCGCCGCCTATTGTCATGCCAAATGGCGATTCATAACGCAGGGCTATATTATGATAACATACAGGTGAGAGCATATTGTAGGCATTTGTATAGTTTCCGAGAGTGCCAGAAGAAAGGCTCCAACTCTTTGAATCGGAGATTATCTGACCGTTGTAAGTGAGTTTAAGCGTTTTCCATGAAGCGGAAGCAAATATGGTATTGTTCCAGTTCTGACCAATTCGACGCATATTATCCTCAATCATAGTACGCTTGCCATTATATAAATGATTTGACCATGTTTCCTCGCGGCTCCAAGACTTTGTGCGCGACAGCCCGTAATTCAAATCAAAAGTCCAGTCCTTTATAGCATATGTGGCTGCAAGGACACCGCCATACGAACCATAGTGAGCCTGATTGTATCCGGCTCTGACCTGTCCCTGCAAGCCGTCGAGAGGAGTGGGAGTTTTCAGAGCCACATTGATTACAGCACCATTCACATGATATTTAGCCGGAGCGGAATACATAATCTCCACGTTCTTCAATCTATCAACCGGAGTAGTGTAGAGAAGTTGATAAAGATTCTGGAGCGGCATATTGGTAAGCTCGCCATTGAGAATAATGGTGACATTTGAGGCGCCGGAGAGACCTATCATTCCGTTGTTATTCGTAACACCGGGCAAGTAGCCGAGGGCTTCGAGGATATTGTTAACCGGTTTATCTTTGACTATTCCGGGGAGGTCAACTACCATAATGCCGTCCTCGCCCCTTACCTGCGGTTTCTCTCCCTTGACAACAACTTCATCGAGCTGTCGGGTGGAAATTGTATCGGTTGCTTCCGTCTGAGCCACAGCCGATATGAACGTAATGAATGAAGCGAATAATATGCCTTTCCTCATAGCTGTTTAGTTTTTGTTTGATGCAAAATTACAGGCTAATGGTCTTTGGCAGATAATTCTCAACCTTATTTAGTCTTAAATGCTCCCTTATTTAGTCTTAAATTGAAGTGTTCCTAAACAATTGTGTGACGGGTTATTAGTAACTTCGCATTATGAAACGCTTTAAGACAATATCGGCCACGTTTATTATTGTCATTGCAGTCATTTTCGGCTGCAATGTCTATTATCTCGTAAGTCTGTATAATTCTATAAGAAGTAATGTCGAACGCGATGTGATGACTGCTTTGGCCGATGCAGATATTGACGACCTAATGTATCGGGCAGGGAGGGCGCAGGCATTGGCATCAAATGTACAAATGCAGGAAGAAGTTGAGGAGAAACAGGCTCCAAGAAAAGCGGAGGCAACAACATATAGAGATGAAAACGGTCAACTCATATCAGTCCGGTCTGAAGCTGACGGAACTGTTATTGAAGAGCGTGCGATGTTGTCTGAAAACTCGTCCTATTCCAATCAGATGGTTGACGCGATGAGCAGACAGTTTCATAAGATTATGGATAAATACATACCCTTGGATATGGCAGTGATGGATAGCGTTTTATATAATCAACTTTCCAACAGGTTCATCTATCCGGATTTTTTATGTGTGGAAGTTGTCAACAGCAACGATTCCGTGATTTGCGGCAATCCAAAATTAAACGGAGAATCAGGATTAGATTCATTCAGCTTCAATATCAATCCTGACGAAGGTATATATTACAAGGCATATATGACACCACTGACCCGCCATATACTTTCGCAGATGTTTGGAATCATTATTACGGTATTCCTTCTTATGATTGCCTTTTCTCTTGCGTTTTGGTACCTGTTCCGTACAGTGTCGAGGTTGCGCACCATCGAGGAGATGAAAGATGATTTTGTCAGCAATATGACCCATGAGTTGAAAACGCCTATTGCCATAGCATATTCAGCCAACGATGCTCTGCTCAATTACGACACATCTAATGACCCCGACAAAAAGACAAAGTATCTGACGATTGCAAACAAACAACTGAAAAGACTTGGCGAACTTGTTGAAAACATCCTTGCAATGAGTATGGAACGCCGAAAGGCTATGAAACTCAGACCGGAAGACATACCGCTGCGTGAGTTTGTAGAAGAAATCGCCGCCGCCCAGCGCATGAGAGGCGATAAGGATATAACCATCAATGTGAACGTGGCTGATAATATAGTCGTAGAAGCCGATAAGACGCATTTGGCAAATGTGCTGAACAATCTGATTGACAATGCTATCAAATACTCCGACGAGAGTGTTGAGATAAGTATATCCTGCGACAACAATGAACTTTCGGTCAGAGATAACGGTATCGGTATTCCGTCAAAATCCATTCCCTATCTGTTCAATAAGTTCTACCGTGTGCCGCATGGCAACCGGCAAGATGTCCGTGGCTATGGCATAGGATTATATTATGTGAAGAGCATCCTCGACAAAATGGGTTGGGCTATTGAGGTCAAGAGTACGGAAGGGAAAGGCTCGGTGTTCACTATTAAATTCAGTAAAGATGAGCAATAAGATACTGTTTGTAGAAGATGAGGAAGACTTGACGCTGATTGTTTCCGACACTCTGCGCGGGCAAGGCTATGATATTATCACGGCAGCCGACGGCATTCAAGGGCTTGAAAAATTCAAATCAGAAGGAGCCGACATTGTTGTGGCTGATGTTATGATGCCCAAAATGGATGGGTTCACCATGGCAAAGGAGATAAGGAAATTGTCTCCGACAGTACCATTGCTTTTCCTCACCGCAAAAAGCACAATAGATGATGTGGAGCAAGGTTTTGAAATCGGAGCCAACGACTATCTTAAAAAGCCCTTTGAACTCCGCGAACTGATCGTGCGGATTAAGGCACTGTTAAGAAGATATGGCGACAACCGCACTGAGGACATACGGTTCGCAATTGGAGCATATACCTTTAACGTAACGACCCAGACATTGTCATTTGGCAACAAAGAAACTGAATTATCTCACTTTGAAGCCAAGATACTTGAACGTCTGGTCACAAATATCGGCAAGACTGTCGATGCCTCAGAGTTGATGATTGCCGTGTGGCAGCGCGACGAACAAAGCAACCGCAACTCCCTGCATGGCTACATCCACAAACTACGCCGAACCATGCGTCACGACCCCGCAATTTCTATCATCAACCAGCGTGGTTTCGGCTATATGCTTGTAATCCGCAACTGACAAAATGCGGATAATGCAGGAAATGCAAGGGCTTAATCTTGATTCTTGCCCGTTTGCAGGGCGAAAATCTCTTTCTGATGCTCGATTTCTGCGGTTAATTCTTCCCTTGTCGGGAGATATGTCAGATATTTGGCTGCGTAGAGTTGTTTGCTGTCCTTGAGAATTGAATACCGCGCTAAGTCTTTGCTTGTTTCCGAGCAAAGGAGCAATCCGATTGTAGGATTATCGCCTTCCGAGCATTTCAACTCATCGTACATACGGATATACATATCCATTTGCCCCACATCCTCGTAGGATATTTGAGAGCTTTTTAAGTCTATGAGCAGAAAGCATTTAAGAATATAGTTGTAAAACACAAGGTCAATGTAATAATCGCCCATGTCAGTCTTTATCCTCTGCTGACGCGCGACAAAAGCAAACCCTTTGCCAAGTTCGAGGATAAACTTCTGGAGATGGTCGATAATCGCAGATTCAAGATTGGTTTCAGAATACGCAGCATCTTGCGAAAAGCCCAAGAACTCTGCCACAACCGGATTCCGCAGAAATTTATGCCGGTCTTTCTGATAATCTGCGGTAAGCCGTTGCATCTCATCAACGACTTCACCACGTTTTGATTCCGGCGTCTGGAGCAGTCGATGATAATATTGAGAGCCGATGTTTCGGTCAAGGGTACGGTAGCTCCAGTTTTCGGTAGATGCTTCTCTCAGATACCAATCTCGCTCATCCTCGTTTTTAACACGCATAAGACGCTCATAATGCATCCATGAAAGGTTATTCGGCATGGGATAGACACACTCCTTGCCTGATATGGTTGTCGGAGAATCAGCAAGCAATGGTTGCTGATTCAAAAAGCAGTTCTTAAATTCAGCAAGCAGTGGTTGCTGAATTTGTAATCCTCTGAAAGAAAGGTAGAACTTCCTATAATTACGGAGGGTGGTAGCTGAATAACCTTTGCCATATTCTGCCGTCAACGCCTCTGATGCAAGCTCTATAATTCGTTTACCATATTCAGCGCGCTCCCGACCATGCTGCTCTTGTTCGATGATTCTTTTTCCAACAAGCCAGTTAGCCGCGACTTGAAAGAGGTCAGCGGCCTGATATGCCTTTTGTTTGGCGGTATATACTATCGCCTTTATATCGCTGATGAATTGAGCGTCATCAGCGTTGATATTGTCGTATTTCTTCAGCTCGGATTTCATTTTGTAAAGTTACGAATTATATTGGAAATCAGGGCCATTATCCGAGAATGTTAACAAGGTCTTGTTTCATTTCCTCGTCAATGTCGCGATAACGGGCAAAAGCCTTACTGCCCTCTTTGTGGCCTGATAAAGCACCGACAAGATTGGGGTCTTTGACCTCCTTGTAGATATTGCCGATAAAGGTACGTCGGGCAAGGTGGCTGCTTGCAATTTCGTTGATGGCTCGTTTCTCTTCATTGCCGGTCGTAGGATTCAATACGGTCACAATACGGGTGATGCCGCACCGGGTAAAAATTTTCTTGATGGCATCGTTATATTTTTGCGGGCTGATGAAGGGCAGAAGCATATTCCCTTTATTGTAGTCAGCATATCTGGAAAGAATTTCTTTCGCACGATTATTGAGTGGCACACGAAGCACCTCCAGGCGTTCTCCTTTGGTTTTGTCAGGGATATACTCAACAGCTCCGTCAATTACACTATTGTCGGTCATACGCATAAGGTCGGAAACACGACATCCGATAAGGCACTGAAAGACAAATATGTCACGCTGGACTGCCAAAGCCGGATTTTCCGAGAGGTTAAAATCGGCAATCTTCTCCACCTCGGAAACCGATATATAATATGGCCGTCCATATTTTTCAGTGCCGATACATTTGAATTTCGCAAAAGGATTGTTTTGCGTATATCCTCTACGGGGTCAGTCCAGATGTCATTGGAATTTTAAATTATTGGCAGTCTTGATTATATAGTGGAGAGGTGGCTCAGGCGTTTTTCCAGTTCGGTGGAGGAGAGGCGCGTTGACAGACGTCCCCTGTGGGCTACCGAGATGTTGCCTGTTTCCTCGCTGACCACGATGGCAAATGCGTCGGTGGCCTGTGAGATGCCGAGGGCGGAACGGTGGCGCAGACCCAGTGCGCGAGGAACGTTGGTGTCGTGGCTTACAGGGAGGATGCAGCCTGCGGCTTTGATTTTGCCTCCGTCGATAATCATGGCCCCGTCGTGAAGGGGTGAGTTCTTGAAGAAAATGTTTTCGATAAGGCGTGTGTTGATTTCAGCATCGATGATGTCGCCGCTTTTCTCGTAATTTTCAAGCGGCACATCTTGCTGTATCACAATCAATGCCCCGGTTTTGCTTTTCGACATGTTCATGCAGGCATAGACGATAGGCATCACGCGGGTGTGAAGGTCGACACCGTCCTCTTTATGTTTGTGATGGAACAGGCTTGTCAGGAATTTCCAACGTTTTTTCGATCCCAGTTCTACCAGGAACCGTTTGATCTGGTCCTGGAATATTATTACAAGAATCAGCAGCCCGATGCTCATAACCTTGTCGAGTATCGTGCCGATGAGCTTCATTTCCAATATTTCCGAGGCTACCACCCATACCAGGATAAAGGCCAGCACGCCGTAGAAAATGTTGATGGTGCCTGATTCCTTCATTATCTTGTAGAGATAATAAAGCATCAGGGCAACGATGGTGATGTCGAGAATGTCTTTTATGCCGAATGATTCGATCATGCCTTAGCTGTGGAAGGGGTTATTGATGAGCTGGACGGGATGTTTTCGTAAGTTCCGATAGCACAGTGACTGCTTGCCGGGCTGCGGCAACGTCATGTACGCGTATGATTGACGCGCCTTTCATTATGGCCGCCGTGTTGAGGGCGATAGTGCCTGGAAGTGCTTCGTCGGGGGTGATGCCGCAGATGCGTGTAATCATCGACTTGCGTGAAATCCCTACCAGTAAGGGACGTTCCAGCAATTCTGCGATTTTGTCGAGATTGTTGAAAAGCTCGTAGTTTTGTCCGGTTGTCTTGGCAAATCCGAACCCGGGGTCGATGATTACGTCGGCCACACCTTTGAGCATCAATCGGTGAAGCGGCTTGGAAAGTTCTGCCACCACGTCGGCGGTCACGTCGTTATAGCCGGTAAGCGACTGCATTGTTTTCGGTGTGCCGCGCATGTGCATAAGGATATAGGGTGCGCGTAGACCGGCTACCGTGTCGAACATGGCCGGGTCGGCCATGCCGCCTGAAATGTCGTTTACGATGTCGGCACCCCACTCTTCAATTGCCCGGCGTGCTACTGCCGCCCGGAATGTATCGACTGAAACGGGTATGGATTTGTCAAAGTCCCTGATGATTGCAAGTCCGCGTTCGATACGCTGCATTTCTTCTGCTTCAGATACTTCATCGGCACCTGGGCGTGATGAATATCCCCCGATGTCGATTATATCCGCTCCCTGTGCGATTATTTCCTGCACGCGGTGCTCGATGGCCTGATGGTCGAATGCGTGCGAACCGGCATAGAACGAGTCGGGCGTTACGTTGAGTATGCCCATCACCACCGGGGAGTCGAACTCGCGCAACGACCCCTTTATGTTCAACGAAAAAGGTTTCATAATCAAGGATTGAGCAGGTCGGGGTTGAAAAAATCCATGATGGAATTTGAATGTTCTATCAGCAGTTTCGCGGGGCCGTCGGGGTCAATCAGTGCGGCAGCTTCATAGGCCGACATTGCCTCCCCTCTGCGGTTGAGCCTCCAAAGCAGTTTCCCTTTCTCCACTAACATCATGGCGTTGTGGGGATTGTCGGCCAGGGCGCGTTCCACTGCGGCCAGGGCCTCATCGGCGCTTTTCCCCTCGATAATATCTTTTATGTTTTTTTCTTCTGTCATTATTTCGTATTTTTGAAAAGTCAAACCATATGTGGTTGAACCGAACAGGTGTGCATGAGGTTTAAATCACATAACCCTCCCTGTTAGGCAAAAGTACTAAAAAACATTGTGATGCGACGAATTTTAACAACCCTTTTCGTGGCGTTTGCGGGGCTTGCGGTCGTTTGGGCCGCCGACCCGACCGCGACCAGCTATCCTGTGGCCGATTGCCTGGGATCGGCAAAGCCATATCCTGCACCCGGCAAACCGTCGGAATATCCCGATAGCCTCACCCCTGTGTTTGTGAATCATGTGGGGCGTCATGGCGCACGCTTTTTATCCTCACCGGCCACCACGGTCGCACTTCAGGCGGCATTGCTCCGTGCCGATTCGGCCGGGGTTCTTTCCCCGTTGGGGAAGGAACTTCTGGGAGTTACGCGCCATGTCATGCAAATATCGCAAAACCGGTGGGGCGCTCTCGACTCGCTCGGTATGGCCGAACAGCGTGGCATCGCGTCGCGGATGTTCAGGGCATATCCGAAACTGTTTATCGACGGACGGGTACGCGCCATCAGCTCCTATGCCCCCCGGTGCGTTATGAGCATGTATGAATTCACCCACCAGCTCGACCGCCTTAACAACTCGGTTGAAATCTACACCTCTTCGGGGCGTCAGAACTCACCGCTCATGAGGCCGTTCGACACTGTGACCGAATATGTGGAATGGGCGAAGGCCAAGGAGTGGAAAGCCCCTTACGACATGTTTTTCGAAACTACCGCTCCCGCAGCGCCAGCCCGCAGGCTGATTGAGGATGCCGGGTTCCTTTCCCACCGGGAAGCGCTCGACCTGGTTTGGAACGAATACAAGGTGCTTGCGGGTCTACCGGCTATGGGGTTGCCGGTAGATTTCGGGAAGTATTTCACCCTTGAGGAAATGAATGCCTTGTGGGCTTGCGAGAACCTGGGGCATTATCTCCGCCGCACGGCCACAACCATCTCTACCGAGCCGGCACAGATTGCTTCGATGCTCCTGATGAACCTTATAAATTCCACCGGGGAGGTGGTTGACGGCAAGGTCGATGCCGATGTGCAGCTGCGCTTCGGGCATGCAGAGACGCTGATGCCTCTTTTGTCGCTGATGCGGCTGAAAGGGTGTTACTATATGACCAACTATTTCGATACCGTGGCGTTGCACTGGCGTGATTTCTATGTCGTGCCGATGGCATCCAACTTGCAGATGGTGCTTTTCAAAAGTGCCAAGGGTAAATTCTATGTGAGGTTCGACCTTAACGAAGTCCCTGTGCCGCTTCTTCCGAATTCGGATGAAATATATATCCCTTGGCAGACGGCGCGTGATTACCTTATCCAGTGCCTTCCGTTGCATTTGCAGATATGAGTGAGCACTTTATAGTATCTTCCGGGGATAATTCCGGTCATAGGGGGGTGGTTGGTCATGTCGCGGCATTTTATCGTGCTAACGGCCTGTCGGCCGGTTCGGTTTTGGCCGTGGCGTTCAGCGGCGGGGCCGATTCGGTGGCTTTGCTGGCAGCAAGCCGTAAAGCTGGTTATGAATGTGTGGCCCTTCATTGCAATTTCCACCTGCGTGGTGAGGAAAGCAACCGCGACGAGGCTTTTGCGCGTTCTATGGCCGCCCGGCTTGGATGTGAAATCCGTGTGCGCCATTTCGATGTCGATGCCCGGCGAAAGCTGACAGGGGAGTCGGTAGAGATGGCATGCCGTGAGCTGCGTTACCGGTGGTTTGAGGATGAATTTGCCGCTGCCAAAGGGGCATGGGGCTGTATTGCCGTGGGGCATCATTCTGATGACAATGTGGAAACGTTTTTCCTTAACCTTCTGCGTGGCACAGGGTTGAAGGGGCTGTGCGGCATAGCTTCTGTGCGAGGCATATTCATGCGTCCGCTGCTTGATGTGCCGCGTGATGCGATATTGTCATTCCTTGAGGGCGAGGGGCTGCAATTCGTGGTAGATTCAACCAATCTTTCAAATGATTATAAGCGGAATGTGCTTCGCAACAGGATTCTGCCTGCGATAGAGCAGGATTTCCCCATGATGCGTCACGCATTGCGTAATGTTATGGAGAACTTGCGTCGCGACAGGGATTTGCTTGATTCTCTGCTTGTTGAAGAGGAAGCCCGGTGGGTGGGCCCCGGCGGGGTGATTGACCTGGCCGGTATTGCCAAGGTGACGCATGCATCTGCATTGCTTTATCATTTGCTTAATAGGCGGGGTGAGGGACGGTTTGGTCATGCCATGGTAGAGGCTATGCTGAGGTCGGCATCGGAGAGCGGACGTGTATTCCGTGCCGATAACGGCGAAGGGATTCTGCTGCTTGACCGTGGACGGCTGGTGCCGGTTGATAGTGCAGAGGTGACCGGGATACAGGCCGGTGAAGAAGTTGTTGTTGATTCCGGCCTGATTGAGAATGGAGGCTTGATGGAAGCACCTTTGCGGCTTCGTTTCCGGTGCTTGGATAGGGGGGATTTCCATCCTTGCCGGGACTCGTCGGTGATATGGCTGGATGCGGATGCGGTTAAAAAAACGGGATTGAAGCTGCGGTGTTGGCGCCACGGCGACCGTATGCAACCGTTCGGCATGGGCGGTTCACGTCTTGTCAGCGATATTCTTTCCGATGCCAAGATGTCTTTGCCGGAAAAGAATGAATGCCGTTTGCTGTGTGCTGGAGAACGGATTCTGTGGATTCCAGGCATACGCGCCTCCCGCCATTTTTCAGTAGGTGTGAAAACTTGCAATATATTGCAAATCTCGCTTGAATCACTTTAAGGCTTAGGCGGCCATCGCGGGCTGTAGCTTTATTGGCTACGTTAACTAAATTTAAATATCTCTGTGCTACGAAATTAAAAAAAAATTTGTTAATTTGTCTCGCTTTAAAACAAGAGCGACCTTAAGCAAAGATACCGTAAGAAACGAATCTCGAAACAATTTTGATATTCCCTCCATGTCAGCAATGGCGAATGCCTGAATGTGTGATATGACGCGGTTCTCCTTGCACGGTTCGCCCTCCTTTGTTAAAAAGGTTGTGAAGCGAAACTGATTGTGTAAATATGACCGTGGCCGGCCTTTTGTAAAGGTTTGATTGGATGGCTTGCGGTTTGAAGATAAAGAATGATTGAATTGAATGATTGTTAAATGAATGATTGATTAATTGGAGTAGGAGTCATTTCGGACTTTGTTTCGGAAAGACTTCTGTATTTGAAATGAATAATGGCCGCGCTGTCGGTCGCAAGACATGTCACGACATAGGCCGGGCATCCTTGTGGAAAGAGACACCGTTGGTCGTAGAAGGAATACTGATAAGTTTGTTTCATATACAAATGCCAATAAGGAAGGAGCCGGGATCGATGTGAATCGAGCCCGGTTTCGTTTTATGTAGTGAAGGGAAAATTACTGCCAGAATAAGCGATGACCAGATAAACCTTTCTGACAGCACCCTCGCCATCCGGGCAAAAATACGCCGGTGTGCCAGAATATTGAATTTTGACACACCGGCGGGTTGGCTTATCGCTTTAGCGGGTATAGCTTTCTATTTTTGACAGCAGTGCGGCTTCGTCCATTTCGCCACTATGGCGCCATTGCTCCTTGCCGTCGACATAAATGATAAATGTGGGATAGGAGTCGACGCGCTCGGCTTCGGTTATGTCGGGATACTTCTCCACGTCGATTTGGTTAACTGTGGCTTTTGTGCCGAGTTTTGCCTCGATATTGCTTACTATAGGCATCATTCGTTGGCAATGAGGGCACCAGGTTGCGTAAAATTCTACCAGGACAACCCGGTTGCTGTTGATTATTTCATCGTATTCCATAATAATTAATTTGGTTTGGTTGGATTTGAAAATAACAAGCAGATGTCAGGATTACTTACCGGCTGGAGCATATGGGGCACACATATCCCGGACGGTTGTTTCTGACAGCTGAATACCCATATAACGGTTTTTAATCCGGTAAGGTTGCCGTGATAATAAAGAGGGGGATGAAATTTATCAAAATATCTCTAAAAGTGTTTTATCACATAATTCGGGATAATCGCAACCACGCTGCGTTTTTTGATTGTTACTATAGTCAAATATGCGTATATTTGTGTTATTCATGCAATAGGACATTTCTGATTGCAACACTTATTATAACAACAGATACGGATTATGACGGAATTTTTCCAATCCATAGCGGATTGTATCAATTCGCAGGAGGTGACACTGGGCAATTCGGTGTTCAGGCTTTTGGTGAGTATGGTGCTCGGGGTGCTTGTTGGTGCCGAGCGCAAGCGTAAAGGGCAGATTGCCGGTGTCCGCACGTTTGCACTCATATCGATGGGAGCCTGCCTGGCCATGCTTCTGTCAATCTATGTGCCGCAGGTATATCTGGGGCTTAAAAATGGTGATCCGGGGCGTATTGCGGCGCAGGTGATTACAGGTGTAGGTTTCCTTGGCGGCGGGGCGATGATTCATCTCAAAGGGGTGGTGCGTGGGCTTACCACCGCAGCCGGTATATGGATGACCGCGACAATAGGTATGGCAGTAGGTGTGGGGATGTATTGGTGTGCGATTATTGCCACAGTCATGATTCTAATCACACTGACGGCATTTGAAGTGTATGAGCAGCGACGTAATATGGGTCAGGAGAACAGGGCTTTGAGATTGATTGTAAGTGGTATTGTAAATGACCTTGAACCTTACCGTGAGGTTTTCCACAGGCATTCGGTGCATCTTTCCACCTATTTCCTGAAATATGATTATGAAAACGACCTTACCGAGCTTAACTTCGTTGTGCTGGCTCCATCGCATCGCAATTATCTGCCGATGTTTCAGGACTTGCGTAACCTGGGCGATACCAAGACACTGATTCTGACCAGCCAGGGGTGATGCGGACTGGTATTGGAATCTGTGCCATTGCCGGATTAGATTAGCGATAGTTCCCGCCGTATTTTCAAGGTCAGCCCTTTGGCTGTTTGCCGGTAGGCATGGGCGATTAATTCGCGATGCAGTGAATCGGGTACATCTCCTTCGAAATCCACCGAAATCCAATGACGTTTGTTCATGTGATAGCCGGGACGGATGGAGGCATAGCGCTCGCGAAGTTCTTCGGCATATGCCGGGTCGACTTTCAAATTATAGAAATCCCATCCACCGGCCGACAAATCGAACAGACAGAACATTTTGCCCCCTATCTCTATTGCCAGTGTGTCAAGTCCGAACGGACTTCGTTCCGTGGCATGAGGCAGTTGCAAGGCAGTTTCTCTTACTTCTTCTATGTTCATGGTTTCTAGTCGGTTACTTGTCGGGTAATGACATGTGTAAAATCGGGAAAGGGAGTCCGTCGGAATCAAGTTCGCTACGCCCGGTTACAACGAAGCCGTTTGAAATATAGAATTTAACCGCCTTGTCGTTTTGCTCGTTGACGTCAACCTTTGTCATACCCTTTTGGCGGATTGCATAGGTCAGCAGTGACTTCCCAATACCTTTTCCCATAAAATCGGGATGGACAAAAAGCATCTCGATTATATCGCTAAGGCCGATAAAAGGGGGTCAGCGGATTTTTCCGGTGGGCGGGAGAGAGTATCAAGAGTATAGTGTGGCC
>OFFI01000564.1_pt1 | contig 25349 bp, 22 predicted proteins | sample 1521351 | NCBI WGS metagenome assembly OFFI01 (sample SAMEA3504119, study PRJEB24116) | mouse gut metagenome | biome: mouse gut; feature: mouse-associated habitat; material: faeces | place: Denmark | collected 2011
AATATGAGTCAATGTTATCATCATCGTTGCCCTGTCCGGCCAGCCAACTCACGCTACCTTTACTGTCTGCAATATATCCGTCAAGGCTCATCGCTATAAACAGACAAACTTTTTTCATAAGTTCTCCTTTCGACTCATAAAATGGATTTTATCTATGGATATACATTCTTTGGAAATGTGCATAACAGGCTATGGAATCCCTCTTATCCCGCATTTTATAACCTGTTTTTATCACCCCATTCACACATTCCGTCCAAAATGGGAATCAAAGATTTTCCACGCTCGGTTAAACTATACTCTACTTTTGGAGGAATTTGAGGATATTCTTTTCTATGAACTAATTGGTCTGCTTCTAATTCTTTCAGAGTGGAACTTAAAGTCTTATATGAAATTCCACTGATGTATTTTTTCATTTCGTTAAAGCGAACAATTCCGAACTCTGCTAACGTATATAAAATAGTCATTTTATATTTGCCATTGATTAGTGACAATGTATAGCTGAAACCTGTTGTTTCAAGACATTCATTTGCAATGCAGCGTCCACTCATTTTACACTCTCCTTTAGGTAAGTATATAACCCATCTGTAAGTATCGCACTTATATGTGCGTACTTGATTTTGATTTAATTTTTGCTATGATTATAATATCAAGTACAAATAAAGTCAATCTCACAGCATAAGGAGGACAGATTTTTATGAGTAAAAAAATAGTTGTAATAACGGGCAGTCCACGGAAAAACGGTAATAGTTTTGCCATGACGGACGCTTTCATCAAGGCAGCCGAAGAAAAGGGGCATACAATCACACGGTTTGACTCTGCATTAAAAAAAGTGGGCGGCTGCCGGGCTTGTGAAACTTGCTTTTCTACTGAAAAAGCCTGCACATTTGATGATGATTTCAACACAGTTGCACCGGCAATTCTTGAAGCGGACGTTATCGTGTTTACTATGCCTGTCTACTGGTATTCTATCCCGGCACAGATTAAAGGTGTCATTGACCGTATCTTTTCAATGGTTGTCGGCGGCAAGGATATTGCAGGAAAGGAATGTGCTCTGATTACCTGTTGTGAAGAAGATGATATGTCTGTTATGGACGGCGTTCGTATTCCCATTGAACGTATGGCGGCACTGAATAAATGGAAAATGACAGGCGAGGTTTTAATTCCCGGCGTATTAAATGTTGGCGATATTGACAAAACCGAGGGGTGCAAAAAAGCGGCTGATTTAGCCAATGCAATTTAAGGGGGTAATTATGAACAAAAAAATTATAATTCTCAATGGAAGTCCGAGAAAAGCCGGAAACACAACGGCATTAACGGCAGAATTTAAGAAAGGGGCAGAAGAAGCCGGAAACACCGTGACAGAATTTTTCCTTGACAGTATGAACATAAACGGCTGTAAAGGTTGTTTCGGCGGCGGTAAAAACCCGGATAGCCCTTGCGCCCAAAAGGACGATATGGATAAAATTTATCCCGTTTACAAGGAGGCGGATATAGTTATCCTTGCAACACCGCTTTACTACTGGACTATCAGCGGGCAATTAAAAACTGCCTTTGACCGTTTATTTGCTGTTGCGGAATGTGACCCCAAGTATCGAAACCCCAAAAAGGAAAGTGTTCTCATTATGGCAGCCGAGGGCTATGGTTTTGAAGAAACGCTTTACTGGTATGACCGCCTTGAAAAACATTTAGGCTGGAAAAGTATTGGAAAAGTGCTTTGCGGCGGCGTAATGGCTACGGGTGATATTGCCGGAAAACCCGAATTACAGGAAGCCTACAATTTAGGAAAATCAATCCAATAAAGAAAGAAATTCACATTATGAATAAAATCAATTTACCACAAGCCGCAAAATTAATTTTTAGACGTTGTATTCATTTTTTGATAAAATAGAAACACCCGCAACTTAACCTTTTTCTTTCGGTCAGTAATGGGTGCTTTGCAATCAATTATTTAATTATAAGAATTAGCATATCTAATGTTCTCTAAAAGCGCTTTACATCAGAATAATCGTAAGACGCCCCATTTCCGCACTTTGGTATGACAGCTTCTATGAATGGCTCTATTGCATAAGACAGTCCTCAATCATTTCCTGAGTGCCACCATATATCCGGTGAAATGATTTCCTTAGAATGCTCCAGCATATGCGATATTTCCTTAATGTTGAAATTATTTTTCCTATCCTCCTGCCCACTGTTTATAACACTTTCTTAAACTGATATTTATACATATCGGAATACATATTCCCAAAAGATTGTGGCGTCAGACGGCCATCCAGTGCGGCCATATCCACCGCAAAACCGCTGTCTGCCACAGAGAACGCCCCATCCTTAAACTGGAACTGTGAAGTAAAATCGGGAATGCCCAGATCACCGCTTATCCGGATATTCCCTATGATATCCACCAGCGCATCTTTCATCCGTTCTATCTTGGCATTGTCCTTTGTCTTATTGATCAGACCGGCAGCTTTCTCCGGCAGCCCTCCGATCTTCCCATCGGGTGTCAGATAAAGATTTTCTAATGAAACATCCTCCCCCGTAACCCCTTTCAGGTAACGCCGGACTTCCTGCACGTCCGTGGCATATTGGTATGCATTCGAGGGCAGATTTCCCATGCTGTCAGCAATGCCTATGTAATACTGATACATCCGGTCACTGTATTTTTCATCTACCAGTTTCTGCACCTGTTCCCGAACGGTTTCATCCTCTATCCCGTCCACGGCCACATCCCCATTGCTCCCGATCCTTACCCGCATACCCTCTATGTCATTGCGAAAGATGCCCCTGCCTTCCAGTTCTTTTACGAAGTTCTCCGAAAAATCATTTTTCAGTTCCGCTTTCTGCTGCGCCCTTTCCATATCTTTCAAATTGGCAAAAATCTTTACATACTCCAGCTCAGCATCGCTTAACTCCTTCCCCTCTGCCAAATCCTGCAGCAGTTCATCCACCGTGCGCCCGCCTTTGTACTTTTTTTCTTCCGGCAGGCTCTCAAACTGCTTCAAGTGGAGCTGCTCCATCTCTTTTCTATAATTCTGCTCCGTCTCCTGTAAGACGGCATTATACCTCTCAAGGTATTCCCGCCAGTTTTCATCCTTCCTGCTGTATGCGTTGTGGAGGTTCCCGAACGCCTCCCTTATGGTATCGGTCTTTTCATGCTCCTTGTTTTCGGAAACATGGAAACTAATCTTATAATAGTCATCCGGGGAAACCTCCTCCCCGTTTCCGTTTTCTACCTTGAGGCAGTATTTATTGGTCTCTATATCCCAATTAGGAACAGTCAGTGTTTTACGCCCCTCGCCGTCCCACTCTGCCTTTCCTACCTGATTGCCGTATTCGTCATACAGGGTAAGATCGTAATCACAGCCCTCCGGCATATCCAAATAAACCTCAACGCCAAAGTAATTCCGCTGAAATTTCATAAATGGAATGGAAAAATTATAAAAATCCACATCCTTATCATCACTGAGACTCCCTTTCAGGCTGCTCGTCTCATCTTTGATCAGAAAGTTCAAATCCAGGAACGCGCTGCCTTTATCCCTGTCAGAAACCTCATAAGCCGTATGCTGCCTGCGGTATGTATGATTGCTGTTAAGGGTACAGGTATCCTCCCGCAGTTCCATGTTCCTGCATATCTTTCCATTAAAATATGCTTCTGTCTCTTTTCCCGACATGAGAAATATCGGCTTGTTCCTAAACGCCGCTCCCCATGCAGAAGCCTGGCCATTGACATTACTGATTCCCATTTCTAAAATTCCTCCATTGTTGTCTTTTATTTTTCAAACAACGGCTCCTCTGTCGTTTGAAGCCATTTCTGCTATGCTTTTGCATCAAAACTATTCTGCGGATTTTCCACATTGACCGCATCTTCACCCGCTAGAGGAATGCCCCTCTTTGCATTTCCCCACGCCGCGTTATAGATCATGCACATTTCCGTCTGTCTGGCAGTCTCCGCATTGGTGGTATACATCGTCCACCCATTATTGGAATAAGTTGCCACCATTTCCCCGTTCTTATCGTAAAACTCTATGTAATCACTGCTGCCTGACGGAAGTTTTTGATATTTTACCTTCCCCTCCAGCAGCGTTGCCACAAAGTCTATCGGCTTAAGCACATTCTGCCTGTTCTTTGAAACGGCTTTCAGACCGGAAGTGATGATTCCTTTTCTGTCTGGAGACACTTCCGATGTATAGCTTTTCATCAGCTTGTTAAATCCTTCCGATTTGTTCTGAAACTGCCCTTTTGCAAAATCCTTATAAGCCTGTTCCCTGATCTGCCTCCGGTATTCTTCATCACTGATGCCGCTTTTCCTTTTGGAAAAAACATATGTATCATTAAAGTTGGGCAGGTGGACACTGCCTATGCTCCCTGTTCCTGAAAAATATCTGTTCTGCAATGAGCCATTGGACAAATTGATTTGCATTGTTTCACCTTCTCCTGTAAATTGCCTAAACTATACAGCATTTTTACATCCGGCTGTTCCCAGATCCGTTCCCATTACAGTCATATCATATTTCCTGCCGGCTTTCTTTTCTTCAAACTTCCTGCGTACTGCCCGTTTTTTCTGGTGCAGGCTTTTCCGTTCAAATTTTTTGTATTTCTCTTTTTTTCCAGTTTTTCACAGGTTTCAATAGCATTATTCAAAAGATTGTTCCATATTTTTGCCTTAGCAAACATCTGCTCATGCGCTGCCGGTATACCTGTAATGTCATTTTCGATTTTTTTGCAATGTCCGGATCACTTGCCATTCTTAATCTTCGCTGCCGTTTTGCTGTACACCTTTCTTTTCTTATAAGAACATCCCCGTCAAAGCTGTTCTCGACTTCCAGAAATAAAAACTGTTTCTTTCGTTTTGGTATAAGATGTATGGAGCCTACCGTCTTCAACTAACTTATCGGAAAACCCCGGGGGATTTCTAACATCTATGTCATGAATGGTAAGTCTGGCTACACGAATCGCAGATTTTTTGTTTTTCAGTTCCTCTCCTCTCTTAGAGTTCTACGGTTTCCACGAGTTTCTCACAACCGTTATAATGGGAACCATGTTAATATAGTGCTTTAATGACATAATTTAAGAATCGGATGCAGGCGTAAAAATAAAAGGAACAGAATTAGAACGAGAAGCACATATCCCCCAACCCGTAAGGTAAGAAATTGAAAACAGTTCCATACCTACAATGTTAACCGCAAGAAGTTCCGTATCCTCGTAACGAGTGTTCTCGGAAATGGCCTTTTTCATTCAGTCTTTGCAGAAGACCGGAATATAAAATTATTAAGCATGTTTAAGCTCACTCAACGCACGGCTTCTATTACTTGACACATCACTTTCATTTATCATTTATCGCAGACACCCCAATGGTCACTTCCTCCAGCACATCCAAAAGCACCCTTACCGTATCCAATGATGTAAGCATTGTAATGTTGTTCTGCGCTGCCGCGCTTCGGATTGCCGCACCATCTTCATAATGAATACCGGAAAGAATTGCACGGGTATTGATGACATAACTGACATATCCGGCACGTATTGCATTCAGGATTTCAACGCTGCCTTCCGATGGTTTACCCAGTATACGGGTACGAATTCCGTGCTGTTTCAAACATTCACCCGTGAGAGAGGTTGCTTCTATATTAAAGCCCATATCATAGAAACGTCTGACCAAAGGAAGTGCTTCCTCTTTATCCTCGTCTGCAAGCGTTACGATTACAGTCCCGTAATTCTGCACACGAATACCGGAAGCAATCATGGCTTTATACATTGCCCTGTGAAGTTTCTTATCATATCCGATTGCCTCTCCCGTAGATTTCATCTCCGGTGAAAGGTACGTATCCATACCATGCAATTTGGAAAAAGAGAATGTCGGTACTTTTACATACCATCGCTGCTTTTCTTTCGGATAGATCTCATTGATCCCCTGTGCTTTCAGGCTCTTTCCAAGAATGACTTTTGTTGCAATATCAGCCAGCGGATATCCGGTCGCCTTTGATAAAAACGGTACGGTCCGTGAAGAGCGCGGATTCACCTCAATAATAAATACATTCTGCTCTTTATCTACAATAAACTGAATATTGAACAGACCGACAATGCCGATGCCAATTCCCAATTTCTTTGCATAGTCCAGAATCGTTTCTTTTACCTTTTCGGATATACTAAACGTCGGATATACACAGATGGAATCACCGGAATGAACGCCGGTCCTTTCTACCAGCTCCATAATACCGGGAACAAATACCTCCGTTCCATCGCAAATGGCATCCATTTCCACTTCCTTACCACAGATGTATTGGTCTACCAATACCGGTTTATCTTCATCGATCTCTACGGCTGTTTTTAAATAATGGCGCAGATGTTCTTCCTTTGCCACAATCTGCATGGCTCTTCCGCCAAGCACAAAACTCGGACGTACCAATACCGGATAGCCGATTTCCTCTGCCGCTTTTATACCTTCTTCCATATTAGTCACAGCCCTTCCTTTTGGCTGCGGAATGGAAAGTTCTGACAGCAGTTTTTCAAACGCATCTCTGTTTTCAGACTTCTCAATGGCTGCACAATCTGTACCGATGAGCTTTACCCCTCTTTCCTCTAATGATTTTGCCAGATTAACTGCAGTCTGTCCGCCTAAAGATACGATCGTCCCATCCGGCTGTTCCATCTCAATCACATGCATAACATCTTCTACACATAAGGGTTCAAAATACAGCTTGTCCGATGTGGTATAATCCGTAGACACCGTTTCCGGATTGTTATTGATAATAATTGCCTCATATCCGGCTTCTTTGATCGTCTTAACCGCATGTACCGTGGAATAATCAAACTCCACACCCTGACCGATACGGATTGGACCGGAGCCAAGTACGATGATCTTCTTTCTGTTTTCTATTATCGATTCATTTTCTTCCTCATAGGTGGAATAAAAATACGGAACATAGCTTTCAAATTCTGACGCACAGGTATCGATCATCTTATAAACCGGAACTATGCCGTATTTCCTGCGCAGTTCAAAAACTTCTGTTTCTGTCTTATGCCAAAGCCATGCGACAGCCTTATCGGAAAAACCTGTTTTCTTTGCCTGATACAAAGCTTCCCTGTCGTCCACACATGATTTCAGTTCTGTTTCCATATCTATAATCTTTTTCATTTTGTTAAGGAAAAAGCAGTCAATTCCTGTCTGTTTGGAAATTTTTGAAACGCGGACGCCTGATCTTAACAGCTGTGCAATGGCAAAAATTCTATCATTTGTACCGATTTTTATATCATTCATTAATACATTAACGTCCTCATTTTCAAATTTTTCCATGCGCAGATGACTCACACCCGTTTCCAGAGAACGGATTGCTTTTAACAGGCTTTCTTCAAAAGTTCTGCCTACACTCATAACTTCCCCGGTAGCTTTCATCTGCGTACCAAGCTTCCGGTCTGCATCCGTAAATTTATCAAACGGAAAACGCGGCATTTTGGTGACTACATAATCCAACGCCGGTTCAAAAGAAGCCGGCGTATTAACCAACATAATCTCATCCAGTCTCATCCCCACGCTGATTTTTGCCGATACACTCGCGATCGGATAACCGCTTGCCTTCGACGCAAGGGCTGAAGAACGGGAAACCCGTGGATTTACCTCTATCAGATAATACTGAAAAGAATCCGGATCAAGTGCAAACTGCACATTACATCCTCCCTCCACCTTCAATGCACGGATCATGTTCAATGCGCTGTCGCGCAGCATTTGATACTCTTTATTCGTCAGTGTCTGGGATGGACATACCACAATGGAATCTCCTGTGTGTATTCCCACCGGGTCCAAATTTTCCATATTGCAGACTGTGATTGCCGTATCATTGGCATCACGTATCACCTCGTATTCGATTTCCTTGAAGCCTTTGATACTTTTTTCAATCAATACCTGATGAACCGGAGATAAAGCGATGGCGTTTTTAATGAGATCCATAAATTCCTGCGCATCATCCGCAAAGCCTCCGCCGGTTCCTCCAAGGGTAAATGCGGGGCGCAGCACAACCGGATAACCGATTTTCTCCGCCGCCCTTACCGCTTCATCTATTGTATTCGCAATGGCAGATGGCAGTACCGGCTCACCCAGCTCTTCACAAAGCTCTTTGAACCGTTCTCTGTCTTCTGCCCGTTCAATACTTTCGATGCAGGTTCCCAAAAGTTCCACCTGGCACTCTTTTAAAACTCCTTTTTTCTCAAGCTGCACTGCCAGATTCAGCCCAGTTTGTCCCCCAATCCCCGGCACAATGGCATCCGGGCGTTCATGACGAACAATCTTCGCGACGTATTCCAGCGTCAGCGGCTCCATATATACTTGATCTGCAACTGTCACATCCGTCATAATCGTTGCCGGATTGGAATTGCACAGCACAACCTCGTATCCTTCCTCCTTCAATGCAAGACACGCCTGCGTACCTGCATAGTCAAATTCTGCCGCCTGACCAATCACAATCGGACCGGAACCAATGACAAGTATTTTCTTTATATCAGTTCTTTTCGCCATCTTTTGTTCCCTCCATCATTTTTATAAATTGTTCAAACAGATAGCCGCTGTCCTGTGGGCCGGGCGCACTTTCCGGATGATACTGCACACCGAACACCCTGTCTTCCTCACAGGCCACGCCTTCTACCGTCTGATCCAGCAGATTTAGATGCGTTATCTTTAATCGGGTATTTGCAAGACTTGCTTTATCCACTGCGTAGGAATGGTTCTGAGAAGTAATCTCTATCTTTCCGGTCCGCAAATTTTTTATCGGATGATTACCGCCCCTGTGTCCGAACTTCAGCTTATAAATCCTGGCTCCATATGCAAGAGAAATAATCTGATGACCAAGGCAGATGCCAAAAATCGGATATTCCCCTTTCAAAGCTTTCACTAATTCTACAACCGTCTGCACATCTGCAGGATTTCCCGGTCCATTGGATAAAAAGACTCCGTCCGGCCTCAACTTTTCGATCTCCCGCGCAGAGGTATTCCACGGAACGATTGTCACACTGCATCCTCTCCGGTTTAAAGTTCTCACAATATTCTGTTTCATCCCACAGTCAATAGCGGCAACATGATACTTTCCATCTGTCACCGTATAATGCTGAACGTTCTTTCGGCTTACCTGCGATACGGCATCCCGCGGAATATTATATAAGTCCAGTCTGCGAAGTCCCTCCTGCAGGGATGTACCAATATCTGTAAGTAATGCCTTTCGGCTTCCAAGGTCACGTATGGAACGTACCAGTTTTCTTGTATCAATCCCGTAGATGCCCGGTATCTTATACTTCTCCATAATTTCCGATAAGGTATATTTACTTCGGAAATTGGATGGCTGGTCGTTGTAGTCTCGTACCGCCAGTCCGCCGATCGTTGGAATATCTGTTTCAAAATCCTCTTCCGTCATCCCGTAATTGCCGATCAGAGGATATGCCATTACTACTGTCTGATACGTATAGGATGGATCAGACAGGATTTCCTGATATCCTACCAAAGAAGTATTAAATACAATTTCCGTAATTTTTTCGTGCTTAGAACCAAAACCATATCCATAGTATTCGCTGCCATCGGACAAAATCAGTTTTCTATCAAATTTTTTCATCATATATGCACCTCTTTATCTCAAACCCGCTCCGACAATTTCCTTTCAAAACGGTCTTTCCGCAAATCTGCCGGGATTTTCGTCGGATATTCCCCCTGAAAACAGGCAGCGCAATACTCTCTACTGTCTGTCAGTTTATACAGCTTTTCTATCGGTAAATATCCCAGAGAGTCTACTCCGATCATACGTGCAATCTCGTCTACGCTGTGATGGCATGCAATCAGGTTTTCTTCCGAATCAATATCCGTTCCATAATAACAGGGATATAAAAATGGAGGCGCAGAAATTCTCATATGGATCTCTTTCGCTCCGGCATCACGCAAAAGCTTTACAATACGTTTGCTGGTCGTTCCTCTGACAATGGAATCATCAATCAGAACAACTCTCTTTCCATCGATCACCTTCCTGACAGGGCTCAGCTTAATCCTGACCTTGTCCAAACGTTCATTTTGTCCGGGAGAAATGAATGTCCTTCCAATATATTTATTTTTTATCAACCCGATCCCATAAGGAATGCCGGATGTTTTCGCATACCCCAATGCCGCATCCAATCCGCTGTCGGGAACGCCGATCACAATATCCGCGCATTTGGGATAACTTTCTGCCAGCAATTCCCCGGCTTTCATACGGGATTCATGCACAGATATACCGTCTATCACAGAATCCGGTCTTGCAAAATAGATGTATTCAAAAATACAGGTTCTCTTCCTCTGTTTTTCACAGTGTTCTCTTCTTGATTCTACGCCCGTTTTTGTAAACACCAGAATCTCTCCCGGCAGCACATCCCGGATAAATTCTGCTCCTACCGCTGACAACGCGCAGCTTTCGGATGCAGCCACATATGCCCCGTCCGCCATCTTTCCATAGCAAAGCGGCCGAAACCCATAGGGATCTCTTGCCGCAATCATCTTTGTAGAAGAAATCAACACCAACGAATACGCGCCTTCCAGTAAATGCATCGTATTGCTGACTGCTTCCTCAATGCTTGACGTCCTAAGCCTTTCTCTCGTAATCACATAAGCGATGGTTTCCGTATCACTGGTTGTATGGAAAATTGCTCCCGATAATTCCAGCTGATCGCGAAGTTCCAATGAATTGGTCAGATTTCCATTGTGCGCCAGCGCCATCTTTCCTTTCTGGTGGTTGACTTCAAGCGGCTGGCAGTTATTTCTCGTGTTCCCTCCGGTTGTTCCGTATCTTACATGTCCCACCGCCATATTTCCCATCGGAAAATGCGCCAATGTATCTTTAGAAAATACTTCACTGACAAGCCCCAGATCTTTATAGGAAGAAAATACGCCGTCATCATTTACAACAATTCCGCAGCTCTCCTGTCCTCTGTGCTGCAGGGCATACAGCCCATAATAGACAAGGTCTGCAGCATTTTCCTTTTTTGTACCCATCACTCCGAATACACCGCACTCTTCATGAACAGCCATATCCCTATCCCCTCACTCAAATTCTACCGCCATTGCCATGATTCTATTTCCCGCTGTCTCCATAGTTGGACAGCACTCTTGCGGAAGGATCTTTCACGTCGCATCCTTCCCATTCTTTGTTCGGCATCCAGAAGCCGGCGACCATCTCTGCCTGCCCCGGATAATATGTTTCAAAAATCTCTCTGTATAGTAAGGATTCTTTTGTAAACGGCCTGGCATATGCATATTTTTCACACATACTCTCATACTCTTCATCTGTATATTTACGCTCTGCATACTCCTTTAGATAATCTACCATGGAATGTCCAACCGCATCGGAAAACGCCGCTTTCTCTCTCCACAAAATCTCTTCCGGTAAATAATCACCATCTTCAAATGCGCGGCGCAGAAGATATTTTCCTTTCCCATACGTGTTGATTTTTAATTCCGGATTTACGGACATCACATATTTTACAAAATCTAAATCGCCAAACGGTACTCTTGCTTCCAATGAGTTTACGGAGATACAACGGTCGGCGCGAAGAACGTCGTACATATGAAGTTCCCGGATTCGTTTTTGCGCTTCCATCTGGAATGCCATTGCATCCGGTGCGAAATCTGTATATTTATATCCAAACAATTCATCCGATATTTCACCCGTCAGCAGAACACGGATATCCGTCCGTTCATGGATCGACTTGCACACCAGATACATTCCCATAGATGCGCGGATTGTCGTTATATCGTAAGTTCCCAGTAACTGAACGACTGTTTCCAGCGAAGAAAGCACTTCATCCGGCGTCATATAAACCTCCGTATGGTCGCTTCCAATATAATCCGCCGCCTGTCTTGCATACTTTAAATCAATGGCGTCTTCTCTCATACCAATCGCAAAAGTCTTAATCGGTTCTTTGCTTTTCTTTGCCGCAATCGCGCATACCAGAGAAGAATCCAGTCCTCCGGAAAGCAAAAACCCCACCTTTGCGTCAGCTGCAAGACGTTTCTCTACTCCGGCTGTGAGTTTATCATGAATATTTTTGCATACGGCCTCCAAATTATCGCGGCAAATACGATCCGATTTAGCAATGTCGCAGTAACGGATCAACTGACCGCTTTTATAATAGTGTCCCGGCGGAAACGGCATAATCCTATCCGTAAGCCCCACCAGATTTTTCGCCTCGCTGGCAAATATAACAGCTCCTTCTTTGTCATATCCATAATACAACGGCCGGATACCGATCGGATCTCTTGCCGCAATAAATTCTCCTGCGTCTCCGTCATAGATAATACAGGCAAACTCCGCATCCAGCATGGCAAACATATCTGTTCCATATTCCTGATACAACGGTAAAAGAATCTCACAATCCGATTCACTTTTAAATGTATATTTCTCTGACAGTTCTTCTTTCAGCTTCTTAAACCCATAAATTTCTCCATTGCAGACCACATAGCACTCACCCAGCCTAAATGGCTGCATCCCCGACGGAGCCAGACCCATAATCGATAATCTATGAAATCCAAGCAGTCCGTCTTTGGTTTCCACAATCCGGCTGTCATCCGGTCCTCTTGATATGGTCCTGTGAAAGCCTTTCAAAAAAACATCAAAATCAGCGCTACGGCTGCAATAACTCATAATAGAACACATAGGAATGTCCCTCCCTAATCTCACTCCTTCTAATTTGAAAAAAAAAGCAAGGATATCTTTCATGGCGCTTTTCCCTGCGCCGCAAAAGACTCCCTTGCCTTTACGTGTTGGATCATACACCTATCCATATCATTTGTCAATCTTTTTTATTTCTTCTATCATCCCAAAAAAGATTGACAAAACACATCATCTGCTGTATATATAGAAGATGAGCAAAGGTGTTCATTTTCAGGCAGGAATCACCTGCCTTGAAAACAGATGCTTTTGCTTTTTAATTTATAATGAAGGCATCCGCAACAATACGTCTCCTGTAATGAGCGCAAACGTCTGATCCATCTGATGACCGCACAAAAACATGAAATGCATGTTCTGCAAAAAGCATAAACAATTTTGGGGAGATATGATATAATATGCAAACCATGGATGCTGCAAATGAAAAGAAAGTAGGTAGGCTTATGAAATATTCAAAAGAAGAGGTCATCCAATATGTGTATGAAGAAGATGTGAAATTCATCCGCCTCGCCTTTTGCGACGTATTCGGCAAACAGAAAAACATATCCATTATGCCGCAGGAACTTTCCCGCGCTTTTGAATACGGCATTGCCATTGACGCATCCGCTATCTCCGGTTTCGGCGATGAAAACTATTCCGATCTGTTTCTGCACCCTGAGCCAGACACGCTGGTTCCTTTGCCGTGGAGACCAGAGCATGGACGTGTCGTAAGAATGTTCTGCAGCATTACTTATCCGAATGGAAACATATTTGAATGTGATACGCGTTCTATTTTAAAAAATGCGATTGAAAAAGCGAATATTTCCGGATATCAGTTTTTCTTTGGCGCAGAGCAGGAGTTTTACCTGTTCAAGCTGGATGACAATGGAAATCCAACCAGGGAACCTTACGATCATGCCTCTTATATGGATATCGCCCCGGAAGACAAAGGCGAAAATATCCGCCGCGAAGTATGCCTGACTCTGGAGCAGATGGAAATCCAGCCGGAAAGCTCACATCACGAGGAAGGACCGGGACAAAACGAAATCGATCTTCGCTATTCTGATCCGCTGACCGCTGCAGACAACGCCATGACGTTTCAAACGGTTGTAAAGACAATCGCCCGGCAGAATGGCCTATACGCTGATTTCAGCCCAAAGCCACTGGAAAACGAGCCCGGAAACGGCTTCCATATCAATATATCCGTCAAATCAAAGTACGATGCAGACAATATGAATTACTTGATCGCAGGGATATTGGATAAAATTGCTGATATGACGGTATTTTTAAATTCAACCGAAAGTTCTTATCATCGTTTTGGCAGCAGCAAAGCGCCAAAATATATTTCCTGGTCCAGAGAGAACCGTTCACAGCTTGTAAGAATCCCTGCCGCTGTCGGTGAATACCGTCGTATTGAACTTCGTTCTCCTGATCCGGCTGCAAATACTTACCTGATATTTGCCCTGATAATCTATGCCGTTCTCGATGGAATCGAGAATAAACTAAAGCTGCCGTCCCCTGCGGATATCAATCTGTATAAAGCAGATGCAGCTGTCCTTGCCAATTTTAAACAGCTGCCCGGCAGTCTGAAATCTGCCCGTGCAGCAGCTGCAGGCAGCGATTTTATCAAAAAACACATACCGGATGCTATATTAGACATCTATTGTAATAGATAATGTAAGCCAAAGAAAAAGGAGGTGCAAAATGAGTTTCAAAGAACGGATTTACAGTATACTCATTGTGTCTGCAGCAGATCACTTCACCTCTGCCTTTACCGACCTGCTCCCCGAAACAAGATATTTCCCGATTCAAACTGCTGCCAGCGTCAGCGCCGCCAAACGGATACTCGCCGAACAACCTTTTGATTTTGTCATCATCAACGCGCCTTTGCCGGATGATATCGGTACTCGTTTTGCAATTGACACCTGTACCAATCAGCAATCCGCTGTGCTGCTTTTGGTAAAAAACGATATATATGACGGTATTCACGATCAGGTTGTTGCATACGGTGTGTTTACACTGCCAAAACCAACATCAAAGTCAACCATACTACATGCCCTGAACTGGATGGAAAGCGCCAGAGAGCGATTGCGGCAATTTGAAAAGAAAACCCTGTCTATCCAAGAAAAAATGGCAGAAATCCGTCTTGTCAACCAGGCAAAATGGATTTTAATCCGTGAATTAAATATGAATGAACCCGATGCTCACCGCTATATCGCAAAACAGGCAATGGATCGCTGTATTACTAAACAAACCATTGCCGAAGAAATCATTAAGACTTATACGTAATCCTGTGATCTGCCTGATCTTCAATGGATGCTCTGACATGATTTTCTTCTCATTTCTTAAAGTTTTCCAGTTTCTAAAATTGAAATTCTCTCATTTGCTTATTTTCTGTAAAAAATCTGCAGGATTATAATTCACATAGATCAATCCCCGTGTCAAAAGGATTTGACATAGGGATTTTGTCTAAAAGTCAAATCTTTTTGGTAGAAACCTGGTTTGTTGAATGATAAAATCCCGATGGTTCAAGGATACATATCAATCGACAAACAACGGAAGGAGGAAGAAAGTTGGAAGTTGGCGCACAAATAAAAAAATACCGCAGTAATATGGGGATTTCCCAAGAAGAACTGGCAGAAAAAGTCTATGTGAGCAGACAGACAGTCTCTAATTGGGAAACGGGAAAAAACTATCCGGATATTCATAGCGTATTACTGCTAAGTTCTGTATTCAACGTATCTCTTGACCAGTTAATGAAAGGAGATGTTGAAACTATGAAAGAAGAAATCAAGGAAACAGAAATTACAAAACTCAATAAATATGGAGGTATTTATGCTGTATTTTTGATTCTAACAGTTATTACATTTGTTCCGTTTATAGCGTTCATGGAATGGTATGGACTGATCCCGTGGAGTGCGGTGTACGCAATCGCAGTATATTTTGCATGTAAAGCAGATAAAGTCAAAAAAGAAAATCATATTTCAACCTATAAAGAAATTGTTGCCTTTACAGAAGGACAAAGATTAGATGAAATGGAAGAACAGCAGGAAATCGGAAAACGTCCCTATCAAACTGTAATGTATATGCTTGGAAGTGCAGCGATATCTTTTATTCTTGTTTACTTGATGGCAAAACTTTTTTCTATCTGATCATGTAATGTAGAGCTGCCTTATACATAGCATATCGGAGATTGACAGGAGGCGGTGCCTAACCGCCTTCTTCTCACGGCACAGGACATGCGGTTCACGTATCCTGTGCTTTCATTAGTTGATCTACACAAACGGATAGTCTGATACAATTTGAATCGCAATTTCCTTTGCCAATGCACTGGATACGTCCCTGCCGTCTGTTCTTCCGAGACGCACACAAAAATATAGATTTCCCTCTGCGGTTTCTGCAAATCCGGTAAACCATGCATCAACAACCATGCCGTCTGTTTTACCCATCCCCGTTTTCCCATAGACTGAAAAGTCTGTCCGCTCCTGCTCCCTTACCAGCATGACCTGTTTTAATTCACTTCGTGTTTCTTCTGAATATTCCGAATTTTCACCAAAGATGCGTTCCATTACTTCCGCCTGTTCTTTCGGGGAAATCATCAAAGACGATTCAAGCCAAAATCCGGTCAAAGCCCGGTTGTTATTGTTTGTATTCAACCGCCCCTCCCAATCAGAACTATCACAATTGCCATACGAAAGCTTTTCCAGTTCCGCCTGCATCCTGTCCTGCCCAATATCGTCTATGAGCTGTCTGTAATACCACACGCAGGAAGTACGGAATGCTTCTTTGAAATCGATATCCCTATTCCATTCCTCGTTCCAAAATACTTCGCCGCTCCATGTTCTGACAGAATCCTCCGGCTCAAGGATTCCATGTTCCAGCGCTGTCAGGGAAGAAATAATCTTAAAGGTGGAACAGGGAGATCGCCTGGTCTCGGCAAGCTCATCATTATAGATTGTATAACGCCTGTTGGAAGCATCATATAGAACCGCCGTTCCGTTCCGTCCGTTAAAATAGTCTGACCAGTCTGCATGGGTGATCTCCGGCTCCGCTATCATGCCTTCGGTATCATCTTTTGTATCTTTCGTATTTTCCTCCGGAGAAACATTATCCGATTCTATTTCCCGCTGCTGCGTGTTCTCTTCCTCCATTCCTTCTGTTACAGCTCCCACAGCAATCTTTTCTTCTGGGCCATGTTCTTTTGAACAGCCCGCTAAAAAAACTGCATATAAAAATATCCAATATCCCAATTTAAAATAATTGTTCCTCTTTTTCATCATTTCTCCTGTTCCATTGATATCACAACCTGTGTTTACTCCGGTACTTTTTAAGGAAGCTTTGAACATAACTCCCACCGCTAAAATACCGACTTCTTATTTAAATGTTATATCATACCCGGCAGCAATCGTCCACCTCATTCCAATGGTTCTTTAAAACCGGCGAAAACATAGCGGATAAACGTTGACAACCCCTGCCAACTATGGCACTATACTGTATAAAACTATTGTCTTGGGAGAACAACCTGTGAAAAAAAAGAATATTCTCATTTATAAGAGAACATACAAACACAATTACGGTGATCCGATCATTGCCGACTGCTGCGGTTATCTGATCCAAACAGCCGCAGAAAAACATAATCTGCCGGTGAAAATCTCCATGGCGAACGTATTTTGCAGATTATCTTTCTTAAACCGCTTACGCCTGCGCCATACGGATATCATCGTATACCCGGGAGGCGGCCTGAACTCCGTCCCGTTCAATGAGATGCTGCTGAAACTGCTGCATCATGCAGAAGCGTACCCTTCGATTGAAATTTATATCCATGCGATCGGCATTAACCGAAAGAAAGTAAAAAAAGAAATGTCCGTCTGTTAAAAGAAATGTTCCGTCTGCCGCAGGTAAAACAGGTGACGACGCGCGGCGATATCGGAAAGCTTGAAAAATATATGAAAACGCCGAAACCATATCCTCCGGCGCTCGTGTTTGATCCGGCGGTCTGGGTCAATGAAGCATATGGCATCGAACGCGATCCAAACTCCGACGTCATCGGCATCGGACTGATCCGCCCGGAAATTTTTTCCGAACGAAGCACAGGTATTTCAGAAAAACAGGTCAAACAGATGTATAAAGACATTGTCGGCGAACTTGAAACCAGAGGCTTCCGATGGCAGTTTTTTACAAACGGACTTTACGGAGAATACCGGTTTGGCGTGCGGCTTTTAAAAGAAATGGGACGCAGCCGCCGCGAATACATCGGACATCATATTTTCAGCGCAAAAAAACTGGTGAAAAAGATTGCCGGTTACCGCGCCGTAATCGCCGCAAGAATGCACGCCAATATCATCGCCACATCCCTGAACATCCCGTCGGTCGGCCTTGTCTGGAACGATAAGATGAATCTGTTTGCGGAAATCATCGGCTGTCAGGACCGGTATATCGCACAGGAGCATCTCACAGACGCCGGCTATATCGCAGACCGGATGGAAAGTGCCATCCGTGAAGGCTACGACCAAAAGCGCATCCATGCCATGAAACAAAAAACCATGGAAACCATTCAAAACATCATACTGGATTAAACGCAGAAGAAATTTTGTATATCCTCTCGTTCCATAGACAAAAGCGTTCGTTGGCTGCCCACCAGACAAACGCTTTTCTGCTTTCCTGATCTTTTTTACTTATCGCATTTCTTACAGCGCCTCCACATCGATCCCCTTCAAAAGCTGATTCTTTCGGATTTCTGCGCCTTCTTCGTCAAACAGGTACGCCCGGTAGAGCAGAACGCACATTTTCTCCCCGATATCCACATGCCGCCGCTCAAGCGAACGGTTTGTCGTCAGGCGGACGCCGTTCACCGACAGCGTCAGCTCCAGATAGCTCCCGCGGAATACGACGTTTTCAATCACACCCTCTTCTACGGCGTCCATCAGATTGGCAAACTTTTTATTGTCGCTTTTAAATGCTTCGACAAATTCCGGACGGACAATGACTTTTTTTCCTTCCGGAATATCGCCGTATCCTTTAAAGCCGGAAAGATTCTCAAGGATCGTGGAAGTTCCGATAAACTGTGCCACAAACGGCGTCTTCGGATTTTTGTAAATCGTAATCGGGCTTCCCATCTGCTCCAGCTTTCCTTCGTTAATAATAATGATATCATCTGCCACTTCGACCGCCTCTTCCTGGTCGTGCGTAACAAAAATACTGGTAATCCCGACTTTCTGGATCATATCCTTTAACCATTTCCGCAAATCCTTGCGGACTTTCGCATCGATCGCGGCAAAGGGCTCATCCAGAAGCAACAGCTGCGGATTGGGCGCAATCGCCCTGGCAAACGCAACTCTCTGCCGCTGTCCGCCGGAAAGCTGGTTCGGATAACGTTTCTCAAGCCCCTCCAGGCCGATCAGGGAAATCATTTCCATAACGCGTGCATGGATGCGCTGTTTGTCTGCTTTCTGAACTTTTAAACCGAATGCAATGTTATCGTAAACGGTCATATATCGAAACAGCGCGTAATTCTGAAATACAAATCCGATACCCCTCTCGCTTGCGGGAACGTCATTGACTACCTTTCCCTCTATAATGACATCACCGCTGTCCTGCTGCTCCAGCCCTGCCAACATCCGTAAAATCGTGGTTTTGCCGCTTCCGCTTGGACCAAGCAATGCGACTAATTTTCCCTGTGCAATCCCGAAATTAATCTGTTTTGCCGCCTCGTAATCTCCGAATTTTTTGCATATATCTTTCATTTCTACGTACATGGTCATCCTCCAAAATCAAATATCGTCTCTTTTTCCGCGATATTCTACGATATTTTTCAAAATCAGCATTACAAGCGCCATCCCCACCAACAGGGAAGAAACCGCAAACGCCTGCGTAATCGAATCCGCACTGCCCGCCATATAAAGAGCATCGATTTCAAGCGGAAGCGTAAACGTTTTACCTCTCGCTTTTGACACCGCATACACTGCGCCGAATTCTCCAAACGCCCTTGCCGCGCAGAGAATAATGCCGTACAGCAGCCCCCATTTGATATGCGGAAACGTAATTTTCCTGAAAATCGTAAAACCGGACGCTCCCATCATGGCTGCCGCCTCTTCTTCGTCGCGGCCCTCGGCATACAATACCGGTATGATCTCTCGGGAGATAAACGGAAACGTCACAAAAATTGTGGCAAGCACAACTGCGGGAACCGAAAATACAAGCGCAATGTCCGTTCCAAGCGCATCGTTGATACCGTCGATCAGAGGTTTTGCCCATCCGGTCCGCCCAAATGTCATGATATAGGCAAGACCCGCAATGACGGGAGAAACGGAAAACGGAATATCAATCAGCGTTGAGAGCACATTTTTTCCCCGAAAATCAAATTTGGTCACCAGCCAGGACGCAATCACACCGAATACCGTATTGACTGCGACCGCAATCAGCGTTGCAATCAGCGTAACTTTTAAAGCGGACAGCGTATAATCTGCCGTAAGCGCCGTCCGATACGATTCCAGTCCGTCCGCAAGCGCCCGGTAGATCACTTCCAGAAGCGGCATAACAAGCATCAATAGAAAAAACGCCGCGCTGATTCCGATCAGAAACCATTTTACAACCTTAGAATTTCTCTCTTTCATCTGCCCCTCCTACGCATTTGTCCGCCGGCTTGCAACATGCTGTATGATATTGATCAAAAACAGCATGATAAATGAAATCACAAGCAGCACAAGTGCAATCGCCGCCGCTCCTTCATAGTCCACATTGCCGGAATTTAACTTCTGCATAATAATATACGAAACGACCTGGGTTCCGTTTTTCTCACTGTTTCCCGATATGTAAATGACGCTTCCGTATTCCCCGATGCCTCTGGCAAGCGCAAGACCAAATCCGGTCAAAAGCGCCGGCCGTATTTCCGGAAAAATAATTTTCCAAAATACAGTCAACCGGGAAGCGCCCAACATATATGCCGCTTCTTCATAAGACGGCGAGAGCGTTTCTAATACCGGCTGAATCGCCCGGACCACAAACGGAATGCCGATAAAGATCATGGCAATTACAATTCCCGTTTTCGTATAGGCGATTTCAATGCCGATGCTCTCAAATGCCCTGCCCAAAACACCGCTGTCCGAATACATTTTCGTCAGCGTAATGCCTGCCACCGCTGTCGGCAGCGCAAACGGAAGCTCAATCATACCGTCCATCAGCCTTTTTCCCGGAAACTCATAGCGCACCAGCACCCATGCCAGTATGACACCGAATACGCAGTTGATCACTGCCGCAAACAGCGCGCAGCCAATGCTTGTAACAAACGACTGCACAACGTTTGGACGCGTCATAAGCTCCGCAAATTCTCCAGGGGACAACCGGAACGAATAGGCAAGAACCGACGCCAGCGGAATCAGAATAATCAGCGAAAGCATCGCAACCGTAACGCCCATACTCATTCCGAATCCCGGAATAATGGATTTTCTTTTTTTTGCCTGTGCCTGTTTCAATGCTGCTGCCTCCTACTGATTACTATAGATTTCATCAAAAATAGCGTCGTCTGCAAAGAAATCTGCATACGCCTGATCCCAGCCGCCAAAATCGTCAATTGTACACAGATTGACAGACAGATCAAACGTATCTGAAAACTCCTGCAGCACCGACTCATCCGACGGCCGGTAAAAATGCGTACCCGCCAGACGCTGCGCGTCCTGCGTATATAAGTATTCCAGATAAGCTTTTGCCGTTTCCTGCGTGCCGTTTTTGTCTGCATTTTCATCTACAATGGCTACGGAAGGCTCAGCTAAAATACTGATGCTCGGCGTCACAAGCTCATATTCTCCCGGATATTCCTGAAGCGTCAAAAGCGCTTCGTTTTCCCACGCGATCAGCACATCTCCCTGTCCGTTTTCCACAAACGTCGTCGTCGCTCCTCTTGCGCCGGAATCCATAACCAGTACATTATCATACACTTTCGATACGAAATCTTTCATCTTCGTTTCGTCCCCGCCAAACGTCTCCTTCGCATACTGCCATGCCGCCAGGAAATTCCAGCATGCGCCGCCGGAAGATTTTGGGTCCGGCGTAATGATCTCAACGCCTTCTTCTGTCAGATCGTCCCAGTCTTTGATTCCTTTTTCATTTCCGCTGTGTACCAGAAACACGATCGTCGACGTATAAGGAGAACTGTTTTTCTCAAATTCGTCCATCCATCCTTCCTCGATCAGTCCTGCTTCCTCGATCGCCGTAATATCGTGGGCAAGCGCCAGCGTGACAACGTCCGCATCGTTTCCTTCGATCACGGAACGCGCCTGCGAACCGGAGCCGCCGTGAGACTGCACAAGCTCGATCTCATTCCCCGTTTCTTCTTTATAATGTTCGGCAAACATTTTGTTATATGCCTCATAAAACTCACGCGTCGGATCGTAAGACACATTGGTAAATGTAAGCGTCCCGTCATCCTTCTTGTCTCCGCACCCTGCAAATACCCCCGTCATACATACCGCCGTCATCATAAAACATATTGCGTTCCGAATCCAATTTCTTTTTTTCATCTTCCGCTTCCTCTCCTGTTCTCTTTCAAATTTACGCAAACGATTGCCTCTCGTTTGCCGTTTCTTTCTTTGTCATAGAGAATAATAAAGGAATAACAGCCGTTTTGTCAATCACTTATAACTCAAACGTTTGCTCTATTAAACTGTTATCGCCCGCTTCCTGACCGTAATAGTTGTGCTTTTTACGGCAGCATTGTATAATAGAAAGAAAACGACAGATATGTAGTTTGAAAGGAGAATATCTGCAATGAAAAAAGAGAACAGATTTCTAACAGTATACCAAGAAGGGTCTTTCCTTAGTACCTTGAACATAATTCTGATCGACCAGGAAACAGGCGTCAACTATCTGTTTACAGCAACCGGACATGCCGGAGGATTGACCCCTTTATTGAATGCGGACGGAAACCCGGTAATAACGCCCCAAAAATAAGGAGATTGTTATGTCGTTAAAGAAAATCGCAGAAATGACAGGCGTTTCTCCCTCTACCGTCTCAAGAGTTTTAAACAACGTTTCCTCTACCTGTGCTTCCAAACAAGTACGCGATAACATATTTCAGGCCGCAAGAGAAATCGGATACTGCCGCAATGAAAATGCAAGAAAACTGAAAAGCCGTGTTAAGGACGAAACATCCGTACGGCATATCAGCATTGTGCTCGCACGCATCAAGGTTCTGGATGCAGATCCGTTTTTTTACGAATTATTCCGCAGTCTTGAAATTTCTCTCTATGAAAATCAGGCGGTGATCGATGAAATTATCTACACAGAAGAAAACCTTTCCCCGGACTCACTCGCTAACTCCCAGGGCGTGATCATACTCGGCCGCTGTTCGGAACAGCTTCTTAGCCAGATTATGTCCTTAAACAATAATATCGTAGGAATCTGGAGAAATCCAATGAATTTCAATGTAGACGAAGTCGTATGCGACGGCCAGAAAGCCGCCGAGCTTGCCATGAAGCATCTGATTTCCCTTGGTCATAAAAATATCGCTTATATCGGAGACTGTTCGCACGAAAGCCGATACATCGGCTACTGCAACTGCCTGATCCGCAATCATCTTCCGATGAATTATGAGTGGATCAAGCAAACCGACCAGACAAGAGAATCTGCACACGCAGCTTTTTCTGAATTACTGGAAAGTGCACAGGATTTTTCTGCCGTTTTCTGTGCAAATGATGTCACCGCAATTGAAGTCCTTCGGATTTTAAAGGCACAAAAACGGAACATCAAACGAAACATTTCCGTAATTTCCATTGATAACATTGAGGACAGTGAAAATACGACACCGTTTTTAACGACGATCCATATTCCAAGAAAAGAAATGGCACATATGGCTGTCACTCTGTTATTAGACCGGATGGCAAAAAAACATACCGAATCCGTGCGGATTGAATTTCCCTGCCGCATCGTAAACCGCGACAGCTGTTATCCAAGGTGACCGGCCACACGAACATATCTGCAGGGAAAACGACGCCTAACTGTGCGATTCGTCAAAAAATTCCGGAAGTTCCGAAAAACGAAACTTCCGGGATTTTCTATTTCACGGCATTAATTAATACCTAAACCGGCACTTGCATAACCTGCAACCGTATTGAGCAGCGACAGGCCGCTTGCCGTTGCCGAAAATACCAGCATAAGCCGAGTTTGAGCCGTTACCGGGATATTGAGTCCTGTAAGCGATCCATTTAATAATGTACCGATGGATATCACTCCGGTAAGCGACGGTGTCAGATTGATCAGCGTTCCGGCAATCGGAGAAAATACGTTGTTCGGCGTTGCGGATTGATAGATCTGCGCATTTACCGTCACATTGGAACCCAGTAAAGAAAGCGCCGCCGTTGTACTAAAGAACGCGCTGAATGAGGTAATGATACCGGCACGCGGAACCTGAAACGCAAAGTTCGTAAGTGTTCCTGCAGCATTTGTAATATCAATCGTCGATCCTAAAATCGTAAGCCCCTGCACGCTGCTTCCAAATCCAACAAAAGCAGGAAGTCCCGCAAGTCCTCCGGCAATTGTCGTCAAGGCAACCGGAAGTCCTGATGCAAACGGAATAATTGCTCCCGTACCGGCAGCACCTGTTGCCCCGGTTGCCCCAGTTGCTCCATCTGCTCCTGTTGCTCCGGTTGCCCCAGTTGCTCCATCTGCTCCTGTTGCTCCGGTTGCCCCGGTTGCTCCGAAACAGCCTCTTCGTATTGTTTGTGATAATACAGCTCACGCCCGTAATAATATTGCTGCCGCAAATCCAACGTCTTTCCCTCCGCAAGCAGCTTCCGATATATTCTCAGATTCCGGTCAGGATCCCAGGCACGCATTTTTTTGTGACTAATTGCGATGTCCGAATAAACGAGTCTGCCAACCGGAGGAACTACTTCATGGACTGCGCCGACCCAGCGGTATTTGGAACAATTTCGGATCCATCTTTCCCTGAAATAAGAAAAAGACGGTTTTCCGGCTTCATCAAAAGCCGTATTATATTTCATCATAACAATATCGGTATCCGGCTGCAAAGTCTGCTTTAAGTTCAGAAATTTTTCTTTTTCTGTATCTTTTAAAATATCGTCTGCATCCATCCACATACAGTAATCCATCGACGCCTTAGAAAAAGAATAGTTTCTGGCGTCCGAAAAATCATCTTTCCATGGATACGAATAAACTTTGGATGTATACTCGGACGCTATTTCTATCGTCCGGTCTGTAGAACCGGTATCTACAACGATAATCTCGTCTACCAGTTCCGCCACGCTGTCAAGACAGCGTGCAAGATGCAGTTCCTCATTTTTGACAATCATGCAAAGGCTTATGGTCGGCATATACGCATCCTCCCCTTCTTTGAATTATTGCCTGCCAAGCTTTTCTATGCTTACATTCATATTAATTTTGGAAACGCCTGCCGAAGAATTCCATGCAAAAAAAAGCATCGAGGCACTGGGGATTTCCGCAATAAAATATCTTGATATGACAAGCAGTTCCTTTCGGCTTCCTGTCTCTGCGCGCGAGGCATATATCGTCTGCCCGCAGTCATTAAATATCGGCGTAAGCTCGATAAACCCATGTCTTTTCATTTCCGTGGATAAATAATAATAAACCGCATAATACCCGGGCGCAAGCGCCACGGAATAGTCATTGCACAGAGATATATTTTGGGTAACATCCGGTATATCCGTTTTAAGCGGAAGACTTGCGCTTTCCGGCAAA
>OFFI01000581.1_pt1 | contig 24893 bp, 21 predicted proteins | sample 1521351 | NCBI WGS metagenome assembly OFFI01 (sample SAMEA3504119, study PRJEB24116) | mouse gut metagenome | biome: mouse gut; feature: mouse-associated habitat; material: faeces | place: Denmark | collected 2011
GCTTGAAAATCTGGATACACCCCTGACCGACCCTGCGCCGCTCGCCGTTTTTATGGCTGACAGAAATTATGGTGTCGGCGGGGACGGACTTGTGCTTATCGGCAAATCCAAAAAAGCCGACTTCAGAATGAGAATGTTTAATAATGACGGTTCAGAAGGAAATATGTGCGGCAATGCCTCCCGCTGTGTGGGAAAATATCTCTTTGAGCACAAGCACACGGATAAAACGGCCATTACCCTTGAAACAAAAAGCGGTATCCGCACCCTTCTTCTCACAGTGGAAAAGGGCAAAGTTAAAAGCGTGACCGTAGACATGGGCAAACCCATTATCAAACCCGCCGACATTCCCATGAAAGCTGACGGGGATACCTTTATCAGCAAGGAAATTATCATCAATGGGCAAAAAGTGAAAGGAACAGGCGTTTCCATGGGTAACCCCCATTTTGTTGTGCCCATGCCCGATATTGCCAGTCTTGATTTGCCTCAAATCGGACCTTTCTTTGAGCACCACGAAATCTTCCCTGAACGGGTGAATACAGAATTTATTGAGGTAGTCAGCCGGCAAAGAGTACGCATGCGGGTATGGGAACGCGGTTCAGGCGAAACGCTTGCCTGCGGAACGGGTGCCTGTGCCGTTTTGGTTGCCTGTGCTCTCAATGACTACACCGATAAAAAAGCATGCATTGAACTTCGCGGAGGAGAACTGGTTATTGAATGGGCTGAGGACGGCATTGTCTATATGACAGGACCTGCCCGTGAAGTTTTTTCCGGAGAAATTGAGCTTTTATAACATATAGCGGTGAGGATTTTAATATGGCAACACCAGTTATCAGCAGCTTGGAATGGATTGCAAAAGTACAAAATACCCCTCGTAAAGCGGAAGATTTTGTTACAGCCTTTTACGAATACAGCATAGGGGCAATTTGCACGGACGCAAAATTACTTCGTATTCCCTTAGACGACCATTTAGTGCACAGAGGGGACGGTTGTTTTGAATCATTAACCATAGCCGAACGCAGAATACTGGAACTTGACGCCCATGTTGCCCGTCTGGAACATTCTGCCACACGCTTAGGCATAAAAGCTCCCCTGCCCTATTCCGAACTCAAACAAATTATTATTGATACGGCAAAAGTCGGCAATGCTTCCCATGGTTCCCTGAAATTATTGATGGGACGGGGCGAAGGCGGTCTTGGAATCAGCCCCAAAGAATGTCCTGTAGCCAGTTTTTATTGTGTTGCCACAAAAGGAAATCCCCCTGCACCCGGTTACTGGGAAAAGGGCATTACCGCCTGCAAAAGCGAAATCCCTGCAAAACAGCCCTTTTTAGCCCAAATCAAATCCACCAACTATTTACCCAATGTGTTTATGGCACAGGAAGCAGAGGCAAAGGGCGTCAGTGTCAGCATTTCTTTTGATGAAGACGGCTGCATGGCGGAAGCTGCTATTGCCAATGTCGGTATTATTGATAAAAACGGCGTTTTTGTTCTTCCTTACTTTAAACGCGCGCTTGCCGGAACAACGGCTCTCCTTGCAAAAAGTATTGCGGAAACAGATCTCCATATGAAAACGGAAAGCCGCAATATCCGCGAAGAAGAAATTTTTGAGGCAAAAGAATTTCTGCTCTTTGGTACAGGTTCACAATGTGTTGCCATTACCCATTATGAAGGGAAAAAAATTGCTGACGGCGTCCCTATGGAAAATGCCAAAAAACTGCAGAAACTCATTTACCGGAAACTCATTGAAACAGGCACTCCTTTTTAGCAATGTTTCAAATTATTGCACTCCATGAACGCCCCCGAAACATTCTCCGTGAACTGGGGGAAATTTGGAAAGAAGCCGTTGCAAGCACACACTTTTTTTTAACGGAAGAGGATAAGAAAAAATTGTACCCTCTTGTTCTTGATGCGTTAAAAAATGTGCCTTTTTTATTTATGGCAAAAAATGAACAAGGCGCCATACAGGGTTTTATGGGTATTGAAGGACGTAAAATAGAAATGCTTTTCATTCACCCTCATGCGCAAAAACAAGGACTTGGCAGGCAATTTTTCATCCATGCTCAAAATGCCTATCATATCCAATATGTTGATGTGAATGAACAAAATCCGGATGCCCTCCGTTTTTACCAAAAAATGGGCTTCACCCCATTCGGACGCAGCGAATATGATGAGTTAGGCAATCATTTCCCGCTGCTGCATTTAAAACTGTGATCTGAGCCATACCATTCTTGATAAAAACACTTTTTTACTCTGCCCCACGTTTTTTTCGGTTTATAAAAACAAAAAGCTCAGCCCTTAGAAAAAACTTGACAAAATAAAAATTTTCCAATATATTTTATGTCGTTAACAAGCAGAAACAAATAAGTATTTATTTTTACTGCTTTTTAATGTTGCTTTATGCAACCTGTTATATACAGACAATTTTTTCGTATATAGTGGGTGGTCTGGTTCAGACCTCCCCTTTTTTATTGCTAAAAATCAAGGTTATACATGAACGAACAAGGAAAAAATATAGGGAAAACGAAACTTCTCGGCATAGTCCGTGACATTGCCGCTGTTGCTGCAAAAAGTTTCAATCTGCACATCTGGGGCATTGAACTTTTAGGAAGCGGAACCCGTCCTGTTGTCAGAATTTTTGTGGATACTCCATGGGAAAATAAGGTTGTTCCTTTTGTCAAACCCCTTACCCGTGAAGAAAAAAGCAAACAAAAATCCATTCATCCCATGGCAAAAAAACAAATGGAAAATCAAGAAGACAGGGAAGAAGATTTTTCCGAAATGTCAGAAGAATCAGGGGTAAGTGTTGATGTTTGTGCGGAAATTTCTCGGCTGATCGGGCTTAGTCTGGAAGTTGAAGATATTTTTGCCAATGCATGGATATTGGAAGTTTCTTCTCCGGGGCTTGAACGCAATTTTTATGAAATAAGCCAGCTTCGCCCCTATCTTGGACATCCTCTTGATGTCACGCTGGAAAATTCCCGCCCTGATTTTGCCGACAGAAAAAAATTTCGGGGAACACTCAAAGAAGTAACGGCAAATACCTTTACATTAATCTTAGATAATCCTGAAGGACAGGAATGTACTCTTGATTGGGATACGGTAAAAAAAGCCCATTTAGTCCATATTTTTCCTGAAACAACCTTTTCTAAAACAAATTCACGCAAATAAATGCGGAGGCTAACACATGAATTTGGAATTAAAAAAAGCAATTGATCAAATCAGCAAAGACAAAGGCATTGATCGAGCTCAACTGATTACAACACTGGAAGACGCTGTCAGAACTTCTGTGGAAAGAAGATACGGTGATGATCTGGATGTTGAAGTCCGCTTCAATGAAGAAACAGGAGAAATTGATATTTATCAATTTAAAATTGTTGTGGAAGAAGTTGAAAACGAACTCACCCAAATTACGCTGGAAGAAGCACGTGAACATGACCCTTCTGTCGGTTTGGACGACGAAATGGGCTTTCGCATGAAAATCGACGACCTTGGCAGAATTGCTGCCCAATCCGCCAAACAGGTTATTATTCAGCGTATGCGTGACGCTGAACAAGAACAAATTTACAACGAATACAAAGACCGTATCGGAGAAATTGTCAGCGGTATTACCCAGCGCCGTGACAAGGGCGGCTGGATTGTCAACCTTGGCAGAACCGAAGCGCTGCTTCCTAAAGATGAACAAATCCCCAAGGAACACCAAAAACGCGGCGAACGCACCCAAGCTCTTATTATTGATGTGAAAAAAGACGGAAGAGGTCCGCAGGTCATTATTTCCCGCTCTCACAGGGACTATCTTGCTGCGCTGTTCCGTCTGGAAGTACCGGAAGTTGATGACGGCACCGTTCAAATTATGGGTGTTGCCCGTGATCCCGGTTCCCGTGCTAAAGTTGCCGTTCTTACCCGTGACAGAGATGTTGACCCTGTAGGCGCCTGCGTAGGGGTGCGCGGATCCCGTATCCAAAATATTGTTCAGGAACTGCACGGCGAACGCATTGACATTGTCGTCTGGAATCAGGACATTACCGTATATGCCAAAAATGCTTTGGCTCCGGCCGTTATTACCAAAATTGTTGTTGACGAAGCTGAAAATCTCTTGGAAGTGACTGTTCCTGATGAACAGCTGACCAATGCCATCGGACGCAAAGGACAAAACGTCAAACTTGCTGCCAAGCTCCTTGGCTGGAAAATTGATATTTTCTCCGAATCCCGTTACAAAGAAGCAAACGGTATCGGACGGGGACTTGAACAAATCGCAAGTGTTGCAGAAATCAGCGTCGACCAATTAATCAAAGCAGGCTTCCAAAATTTAGATGATTTGCGCGATGCGACAGATGACGAAATAGCTGAAAAATTATCATTAACCCAAACCCGTATTGCGGAACTGCGTTCTGCAATCAGCTTTCTTACTCCCGTCATTGAGGGTAATGAAGAATAATGGTCGACGATATCAATAGCAAAACACAAAAAGCAAAACATGTCCCCATGCGGATGTGCGTATTTTGCAGAAAGAAATTTGCTAAAAAAGATATCATACGTTACGTGTTTTCCCGAAAAAATGAGGAACAGTATGGGGAAACACTTGAGGTGGATATAGCCCAGACAAAAGAAGGGCGTGGTTATTATGTATGTTCCTCTCAAGAATGCCAACAAAAAATTACCCAAAAAGGCTCTATCCGTCACAAACGTAAAGGGGCATAACAAGTATGAGTGAAAAAATGAAGATAAAAGATTTAGCACAAGAACTTGGCGTAAGTGTCAGAGATTTACAAAAAGATTGCAGTAAACTCAATATTGAAATCACAAAAACCAATCTTCTTGAAGACAGTGATGTGCAAAAAATCCGTGAATACAGAAAAGCACATGCCAATGATAAAATTGAACAGCGCGAAACGGAATCCGGTGTCATTGTTCGCCGCCGCAAAACAGAAACAAAGACAGAAGCAGTAAAAACAGAAGAGAAAAAAGACGCAAAACCTGCTGAAACAAAAACAGCAGAAAAGAAAGCCTCTGCAAGCAAAAAAACGGCAGCAGAAAAAGTCGTGTCTGAAAAAGCTGTTTCCGACAAAACTGTAAAAACTGCAAAAGACGCTGAAATTCAAGCTGCGGAAAAAGAAGCTCCTGCCAAAAAAGCGAAAAAAGCACCGGAAGCGGAACAAGCAGCCAAGGAAACACCAAAAGCTCCTAAAGCGGCAAAAAGTAAAAAAGTTATTGATACTCCGGCTAAAATTATTACTCCTGTAAAAACGGAAGAACAAAAAGCAGAAACAAAACAAGACGCTGCCCCTAAAACAGCAGAAGCTGTAAAACCCGAGCCAAAAACAGAAGTTAAACAGGAAGCAAAAGCTGACAAAGCAGAAAAGAAAACGGAACAGCTTGTTAAAAAAGAGGATATGCAGCCAAAAGAAGCAAAGAAAACGCCTCTTATTTCTGCAGCGCCTGATACGAATACGGCAAAAAGCATTTTGCCCCCTATCAATGCAAAAAAAATTGACAGTCCTGAAACAAAGACAGAAACGGCACAAATCCGTGTCATTTCCCGTCCTGAAAATACTGCCCGTGTTGTAGAACGGGCAGAACGCCCCTATCGTGACAGAAACGACAGCCGTCCTGACAACAAAGAAGGCAACAGGGAAGGCAGAGGCGACAGACCGCGTTCCGACAGACCCCGCACAGACAGGAATGACAAAAACCGCGGCGACCGCCGTCCCAATGACGACAGACCACGCAGTAAAGACGGCAGTGGCCAAAGACGTGATAATCCCCGTTTCCAAGGCATGGACAAGGATAAAGACGCAAGTCAGGCTCCCCGTCCGCAGCGGCAAAGCAAACCTTCCTCTTCTTTCAGAATCAGCGATGCATTTATGCCGCAGGACAATGAACAAAGCCGGAAGAAAAAGAATAAAAACCGCCGTACTGTTGAATTCGGACAATCGGAACAAAGCGATAATTTCCGCCGCCGCAATAACAATGCCAACGCCTATATGCTGGACGACGAAGAAACTGTCCGTTACCGCAACCGTTCTAAAAAGAATAAAAATAAACAGCAGGCTGTACAAGCCACAACCCAGCCAATGAAAGCAACAAAACGAAAAGTCCGCTTTGAAGAGGCTATTCGCGTTGCTGATTTAGCTCACCAAATGAGCTTAAAATCCGGTGAAATCATCAAGGTTTTGTTCAATCTTGGAGTTATGGCGACTATTAACAGCTCCCTTGACCTTGACACTGCCACCCTTGTTGCTTCCGAATTTGGGTATGAAGTGGAAAAAGTTGGTTTCTCTGAAGAAAACTATCTTGTGCCGCAGGAAACAGACAGCCCCGAAAGCCTGCTTCCCCGTCCTCCTGTCGTTACTATTATGGGACACGTTGACCATGGTAAAACATCTTTGCTTGACGCTATCCGCAAAACAAGCGTTACCAGCGGCGAAGCCGGAGGCATTACCCAGCATATCGGCGCATACCACGTAAAAACAAAACGCGGCGATATTGTTTTCCTTGACACCCCTGGTCACGAAGCTTTTACTGCTATGCGTGCCCGCGGTGCACAGGTTACTGACCTTGTTGTTCTTGTTGTCGCAGCAGACGACGGCGTTATGGAACAAACCCGTGAAGCTATCAACCACTCAAAAGCTGCCGGTGTTCCCATTCTTGTTGCTGTTAACAAAATCGATAAGGAAGCCGCCAACCCTGACCGCGTCCTGCAGGAACTTGCGGCTCTTGGTTTACAAGCAGAATCATGGGGCGGAGATACGGTTGTCGGCTATGTTTCCGCAAAAACAAGACAGGGACTTGATGAACTTTTAGAACTTATTGCCTTGCAGGCTGAAATTCTGGAATTAAAAGCCAATCCCAATAAACCTGCCCGCGGACGTGTTGTAGAAGCTAAGCTTGATAAGGGACGCGGTCCTGTGGCTACCGTGCTTATTCAGGAAGGAACACTCAAACAGGGCGATGCCTTTGTCTGCGGTGTTTTTGCAGGACGTGTCCGTGCGTTCTTCAATGACCAGGGAAAGAAAGTAAAAGAGGCAGGACCTTCCATTCCTGTTGAAATCCAAGGTTTTGACGGTGTTCCGGAAGCAGGTGAAGAGTTTATTTGTTTGTCTGATGAAAAAGCTGCCCGCCGTATTGCCGAATCCCGTGCCATTAAACAGCGGGAAAAGGAACTTGCAAAACAATCCCGTGTTACCTTGGAAACATTCCTTGCAAGCACACCGAATGACAATGAAGCAAAAGTTCTCAACCTTGTGCTGAAAGCTGACGTTCAGGGCTCTCTGGAAGCCATTACCGACGCCCTTGTCAAACTGAGCACGGATAAAGTCCGTATTTCTGTTATCCACAGCGGTGCAGGCGCTATCACGGAAACAGATATTATGCTTGCTGCGGCATCCGGTGCCATTATTTTGGGCTTCAACGTCCGCCCGACAGCAAAAGTCAAGGAAGTTGCGGAACGGGAAGGTGTGGATATTCGTTTCTATGACATTATTTACAAGCTTGTGGAAGAAATCAAGAGTGCCATGGCCGGTATGCTTGCTCCTGTAAGCAAGGAAGTATACTTAGGTCAGGCTGAAATCCGCCAGACATTCAGTGTGCCGAAAGTGGGCGTTATTGCCGGCTGTATGGTTACAGACGGTAAAATGCAGCGCAACGGCGGCATCAGACTTCTTCGTGACGGTGTGGTTGTCTACACAGGTAAAATTGCCTCCCTGCGCCGCATGAAAGACGATGTCAAGGAAGTTGCCAAAGGCTTTGAATGTGGTATTGGACTGGAAAACTTCAATGATATAAAAGTAAACGATGTCTTAGAATGTTTTGAAATGATTGAAGAAGCTGCAACTTTAGACTAAGCTTGTCGTATATGAGAAAAAGCCTTGCAGACATGCAGGGCTTTTTCCATACACAGCATTGACAGTGTTTAATTTATACGCGTTTAATCTTGTTCGGCTGCAGGCAAAAAATGAGGGAATAGAGGCAATATGAGTAGGTTAACAGCAAAGTATGAAAACAATGTTTGCGTTGATATTGAAATAACACGAGAAAATGCTCTGCCTTTAACTCTCCTCGGTTCCGGCGGAAAAAACCGTGAACTTGCCATACTGCCGAAAGATTTTAACGAAACAAAACATCTTGCTGTTTTTCTTGGCTATGGAATGGGAATTGCCTTAGCAGCATTTCAAAAACAATTTCCCCATGCCCGTATTGCTCTTATTGATAAAGAAAACGATATTTTGGAAACGCTGCATTTTTCCTGTCCTGAAACTGTTTTTTTCATCAACGAACAAGACAAAAATGCCGCACTCAAAAAACTGACAAAATGGCAGGAACAGCACCGGAATAAAGCCCTGTATCCCATTGTCAATCCTTGTTATCAGCGTTTAGACAAAGAGTACTACGGATATTTGCGCGAAAACACCGCGGCAAGCCAAAAATTCAATTTTTGGGAAAAAGCAAAATACACAAAATTCCAAACTCCACAAACAAAACTCCTCCTCATTTCCTCAAAATATTTTCTCATGGGTGAAGTGGAAAACGCCTGTAAAAATTTAGGACTGGACTATCATTATATTTTACTTGGGAATGAAGAAATTGCCCATTCCGATTTTGTCAAGCAGCTGCTGGAAGAAATCATTTCCTTTAAGCCTGATGCGCTCATTACGCTTAACCATTTAGGCGTTGACCGTGAAGGTGTATTAATGGACTTGATCAACAAACTGGAACTGCCCTTTATTTCATGGTTTGTGGATAATCCGCATTTAATCCTTTATTCCTATGAAGGCTTGACGTCTCCGTTTTTGCATATCTTCACGTGGGATTTGGACAATGTACCAAGCCTCAAATCCCGTGGTTTCAGCAATGTCTATTATTTGCCGCTGGGAACTGACGCTGCCCGTTTTCACCCGAACAACAGAAAAAAACTCCTTTCCCCTTCATGGAAAAGCAATGTTTCCTTTGTGGGAAACTCCATGATCGACAAGGTGCAAAAACGCCTTGACGCATGCAGTCTTCCGCAAAAATTCTATTCCGATTTTTTTGCTTTGGCAAAAAACTTTATCCGGTCCCCGAAACGTATTGCGGAAAAATATATTCTCGAAGACGGAAAAATGAATTTCCCCGAACTTATCGGGCATTACCAAGAAGTATTTGACACAGAAGAAAAACTCGCCTTTGAAACCGGCATGACATGGGAAGCGACACGGGTGTACCGCCTTGACTGCGTCAAGCAAATTCTTGATTTTAATCCCCTGCTTGTGGGTGATAACGGCTGGAATGTTTTTTTGCAAAACGAAAAAAGACCGTGGCGCTGGCACAAACCAATCAATTATTATGATAAACTGCCCTATTTTTATCCTCATTCCACTATCAATTTCAACTGCACCAGCATGCAAATGAAAGGAGCTTCCAATCAGCGGATTTTAGATGTTCCTGCAGTGGGAGCCTTCGTGCTCACTGATTATCGGGAACAAATGGAAAACATGTTTGATATTGGTGAAGAAATTATTTGCTATAAAACAAAAGAGGAAATTCCCGAGCTTATCAAGTACTATTTGAGCCATGACACAGAGCGGGAGCAGATTATCCACAAAGGGCGGGAACGGGTTTTAAAATGTCATACATGGACTCACAGAATGGACGAAATTATCCGTACCATGAAGGCATTTTATGCCAAAAATTAATACTGATTTGCTGATTATCGGCGGCGGTGTGGCTGGACTTTTCACAGCCTTGCGCTGTCAGGATAAAATGACTGTCACCCTTTTGGATTCACAGGAAATTTTAGGCAAAAAATGGCGTCTTGCAGGCGGTGCCATGGGCAATATGACCAATAGAACCATAAACCCGGATCACTATGTCAGCCACAATCCCAAACAAGCGAAAAAACTGCTGCACTCGCTTTTTAAAACATGGCAGACAGAACAAACACTCGCTTTTATGCAAGCCATGGATATGGATTTTGAAGAGCGGGAATACGGACAGATTTTTTGCAAAAAGCCTGTTAAAAATCTCATTGAAAACCTTGTCCGGTCCCTGACAAAAACAAAAATCCTCCTTTCGCAAAAAATCCTCAGCTATTTTTACCATGAAGAAGAGGGGCAAAAACAGTACACCATAAAAACACAAACGCATGAAATTACCTGTAAAAAACTTCTGATAGCCACGGGCTCACCTGCCTGCCCGCAAATTGGCGCCAGCGACTTTGCTTTGCGTTTAGCCCAAAAATGGGGACACAGCATATTTTCCTTTCGCCCGGCTCTCGTTCCGCTCCTTTTGCCAAAGCACTCTCCGCTGCTTGGATTAGAGGGGATAAGTATTCCTGTTTGCATAAAAGTTTTACAAAATAACGGACAAGAAAAAAAAGATCCCTGCGGCATACGTCCGCTTCTTTTTACCCATACCGGCATAAGCGGACCTGCAAGCCTTGTTATTTCCTGCCTATGGCAAGACGGGGAAAGGCTGAGCATTGATTTTCTTCCCTCTGATAATTTGCTGGAAAAAATGCATGACACTGCCCATGGCAAGAAACTAGTAAAAAATTTGATTTTGCCTCTTCTGCCCGACAGACTTGCGTATGCCCTGATGCCAAAAGCCCTGCAGAACAGAAAAATTGCGGAACTTTCCAAAAAAGAGCGGGAAGAACTCGTCAAAGCCGTTCATCGGTTTCCATGTGTCCCCGCAGGTACTGATACTTTGAAAAAAGCAGAAGCCTGCCTTGGCGGCATAGCCCTTGACACAATTTCTCCCGATCTGGAAAGCACGCTTCACAAAAATCTTTTTTTTGCAGGAGAATGTCTTGACATAACAGGACTGCTTGGGGGCTACAATATCCATTTTGCCCTTGCCTGTGCCAATAAAATTGTAAACAAAATTGCCAAGATAGCTTCTTGATTTTTTTTGTGCAATAGGCTACACTTTCCCTGAATGTATTACAAGGATTTCAAAAAAAGGAATAACGATGAAACCCATAAAAGCAACAAGAATATCCAACATTGATGACATTGCAAAACAGTTATGCAATGTCGATTCATTAAAAAATGTTCTTCACTGCGGTGAATGTGAACATCCCATGCCCTCCCATGAAGCATTAAAAGAAATTCTCAGCCGCCTCAAGGCTATTATTTTTCCGGGATATTTTGGTCCATCACAAGTTCACATGGAATCTATCAGCTACCATATCACAGCGAGTCTGGACAGTACGTACAGGCTTTTGACGGAACAAATACGCCGCGGAGGCTGTTTTGCCTGTGCAGAATACTCTCAGGACAGACGGGGATGTGAAAAAGCTTCTGCGGAAATTGCCATGCAATTTATGAAAAAACTGCCGGAAATACGCCGTTTGCTTTCCCTTGACGCCCAAGCCGCCTACGAAGGCGACCCTGCTGCCATTAGCCCCGGTGAAACAATTTTTTGTTATCCTTCCATGCTTGTTATGACCCATCACCGCATTGCCCATGAGCTGTATAAATTAAATGTTCCCATTATCCCTCGCATGATTTCAGAAATGGCACATTCCCATACAGGTATTGATATCCACCCCGGAGCAACCATTGGCGAACGCTTCTTTATTGACCACGGCACAGGCGTTGTTATTGGCGAAACATGCATTATTGGGGCAAACTGCCGCCTTTATCAGGGGGTAACCTTAGGTGCATTATCTTTTGACAAAGCCGCAGACGGAAGCTTGGTCAAAGGCATTGCCCGTCACCCGATTTTAGAAGACAATGTCACTGTCTATGCAGGAGCTTCTATTTTGGGACGTATCACCATTGGCAAAGGTGCTGTTATCGGCGGTAATGTCTGGCTGACAAAAAGTGTTGCTCCCGGTGAAAAAATTGTGCAAAGCCATGGTGCAAAAGCAAAAGAGAGTGATACACTGAAAGGCTGTACTAAGGAGATTTCATGCAAGAACAAAGACAAATAGGCACAATTTGGGCTTTTTTGCTGGGCTTATGCTGGCCCGGAGCGTCACTGCTCTGTGCAGGAAAATCAAAACTGGCACTTTTGATTGGCTTTTTACTTGTTTTTTATGCCTTTTTCCTCGCATTCATGCCTGTTCGCTTCATTGTTCTTACGCTTTTTCTTTATATTATAGTCCATTTTATTGCCCTGACCTACGGGCTCATTGCAGGTCTGTTTGCAGCGCGTCAGCCCAGAAAAAATATTGCCATACAGGATATTTGCGCTGATGTTTTTTTCTATCTTGTTTTCCTTATTTTAACTATTTTACTGATTATAAATGTACCCGTTAGTTTTTATAAGGTCGAGCAGGATTTTGAACAAGTCCGTGCCAATGATATTTTGGTTGTGCAGGAAAAAATCCCGCTCATCGGGCACCATTACAATGATTCCGTTATTTTTTATACGGATAATTTTGAGGAACGTCTTGGCATTGTCAAAGCCGTTGCCGGTGATGTTCTGGAATTTAAAGACGGAACCTTATTCAGAAACGGTAATGAATTGGCTAAAATTGCCTCTTTTCCCATTACCAAGTTCATTGTTCCCGATACGTTGCTTCTTATTCAGCATGACAAAGAAAAGGATTTGACTGTCCGCAGAGATGAACAGTTTGAAATGCAGGATACGCGCAGCCTGACCTTCCTGACTGCCCACAGAATAAAGGGAAAAGCCCTCTTTGTTCTCTACAGCAGCGCATTGAACGGTATAGGAAAACGGCTTGTTTTTGCCACTGTGGCAAAATAATATATAAATCCGGAACAAAAAGCAGGTATATTTTTAAACAACTATGCCTGCTTTTTTTACATGAAAGGAAAATTTCCCATCCGATTTATATTTTGGAAAAAAAGAAAAAATACGCTTTGTTATAGAAAGCGGTTGATAATCAATCACCTATAAAACATATGTTCCTGTTTTTCTTTTCCTATGACAGTTTTCCTTTTTTTCTGCAGCAGCTTTTCCCCTCTGCTTTGCAGAACAGTATCATTAAAAGACAGGGCAATACAGTACGTATTGCCCTGTTGCTGTCCACACATTTTAACAAGGAGGTTAAAACATATGCTCTCTCAACTTATCCTAAAAATTCTTTTAATAGTAAAGGAACCATACTGGGACGCCGGGCTACCTTACCTCCTGCCTTTGTCAGGGCTTCAGTTTTTCCCTTTACTGTGCCTTTGCCGCCGCTGACAATGGCACCGGCATGTCCCATGCGTTTTCCTTCAGGTGCGGTTCTGCCGCCAAGGAATGCAACAAGCGGTTTGGTAAATTTCTTTTCCTGCATGAGCTCTGCAACTTCCTCTTCCATTGTTCCGCCAAGTTCTCCAATGATAACAAGAGCTTTTGTATCAGGATCAGCTTCATACATGGGCAGTAATTCAGCAAAACGAGTTCCCGGAACAGGGTCGCCGCCAACGCCGATAAGTGTTGAAACACCAAAACCGCCGCCGACAATTTCGGCTGTCACTTCATTCGTCAAAGAGCCGCTGCGGGTCATGACCCCAATATGTCCTTTTTTATACACACGCTCAATCCAGTAAGGAATAGTGCCTAACATGGCTTCACCAATGGAAATAATCCCGGAGGTGTTTCCGCCGATAACCATGGCGCCGCAGGAAAGTGCCGCTTTTCTGATTTGAACGGCATCATGCAGGGGAATACCGTCAGCAATGGTGCAAATCTTTTTTATGCCGGCATCCAAGGCTTCAAATACAGCGTCTTTTGTAAATTTTGGAGGAACAAAAAGCATGGAAATATCGGCATCATGTTCGGCTATACCCCGTCTTACCGTATGATAAACGGGAATACCGTCAACGTCTTGCCCTTCTTTGCCGGGTGTAACACCAAAAACAACTTTTGTGCCCATATCCTTCATATGTTTTGCCCAAAATGAGCCTTCTTTGCCCGTAACTCCCTGCACAAGAACTTTTGAATTGCTATTGACAAAAATACTCATTATTTCCTCCCTGCTGCAATATCAACAGCACGCTGTACGGCTTCTTCAGTATTCGTAAGCGGTTCAAGACCGATTTCACGAAGAATTTTAAACGCTTCTTCTTCATTGGTTCCACGGATACACGTTACAATAGGCATTGAAGGTTTATGGGTTTTGATAGCTTCTGCAAGACCTTGCGCCATAACATCCGCCCGTGCGATAGTTCCAAAGGTTACCACAAGAATAACTTTGCTCGGTGTTTTCAGGCATAATTCCATTGTCCGTACAGCTTTTGTATAGTTTGCACCGCCAAATTCCGTATAGGTAGCAACAGTTCCGCCAAAGTCGTGGATAATGTCAAAAACTGTTGTGGTAAGCCCTGCGCCTGCACACATCAGTGCAATATCACCGGTAAATTGCAGATAAGGGATACCTTCCATGGCAGCTTCATATTCAACATCGGAATCAAAATAGTCGCGGCTGAGCTGATAATTGGGCTGACGGGAAACGGAGTTGTCATCAATAATCAATTTTCCGTCACCGGCAATAACCTCTTCATCTTTTGTAATGAAAACAGGGTTAATTTCTGCTAAGGACGCATCACAGGCTCTGAATGTTTTATACAAATTGCGGGCAAGCGCACCAAATTTCTTTCCTAAATCACCGCTGATACCCAAGCCGAAAAGCAAGTTATTGATATGATAAGCGCCAAGTCCCTCTGTAATATCCACTTCCACTTTTACCAGTTTTTCAGGGCTGTTTTTAGCCAAAATCTCAATTTCAACGCCGCCTTCAGCGCAGGCAATAAACATGGCTTTTGCAGTCACAGGATTGAAAGTAACGGCAAGGTATACTTCCTTAACCATGGCAACAGCCTGTTCCGCCAAAATCATTTTAACATTATGTTCACAGGAAAAAAGTTTTTGGGCTGTATCTTTTGCTTCTTCTTTTGTTTTTACAAGTTTAATAAGCCCCGCTTTGCCGCGTCCGCCGCGCAAAACCTGTGATTTCAAAACACAGGGAAGCCCTACTTCTCCTATAACTGTATCCAGTTCCTCAACACTGCGGATAAGAACTCCCTTTGGGGTTGCTATTCCATTATCTCGGAAGGCTTGTTTTGCCTGATATTCAAATACGTTCATATTAACCTCATTTTTTAGGCTGACAAATGAGGGAAGAGCTTTCCCCCGCTTGCTTTATTTTCCATATTTTTTCCAAAAATCACCCCACATGTCCTCATCCGTATAGGACCATGGTGCAACAGGCTCATTTACCCATGTGATATTCAGAAAATGTTTCCAGTGTACATTTTCCGTGGTGCTGTTTCCCCCCCAAGTACCGCAGCCAAGAGTTGCTGTTGAGGGCATTCTATTAAATGCATGCCCGCCGTTGCCTGATGCCATGGGCTGACGCACGGTAACACGGGAAGATTTCATATTATTTCCAAGATATTCAATATATTCCCGCTTATAGGTGTGGATACCGCAAGAGTGACCGCGCCCGACAACATTTGTTAATTCCGTTAAAATACGGTAGGCATCCATAAAATCTTTTGCTTTATAAATGGTGATAACAGGAGAAATTTTTTCATCATAGAACTTGTCGGAGAGAATAGGCTCAATGCCTTCAACCATAAGCACCTTTGTATCTTCCGGAATGACAATGCCTGCTTTTTTCGCAATAACCTGTGCTGATTTTGCAATAATATCCTGACAAAGGGCAAGTTTGCCTTTTTCATTTACCTGCCACATGGCGTTTTTTAATTTTTCTCTGTCTTCACCTGTTACAAGATAGGCTTTATTTGCCTGCATGGCTTTCAAAAAGTCATCATAAACAGCTTCAACCGGAATTGCGGCATTTTCTGAGGAACAGGAAGTCGCATAATCAAAAAACTTACTGCCGATAATCATGGCCGCGGCTTCTTCAATATTGGCGTCTTCAGCGACAATAGCGACAGCATTTCCCTGTCCGACACCAAGAGCAGGTGTTCCGCTTGAATAAGCTGCCCGCACCACTTGTCCGCTGCCTGTGGCAACAACAAGATCGCTTTTCTTCATCAGTTCCGCAACGGCTTCCCGGGAACCGTCTTCAATAACTTGGATTAAATCAACAGGTGCACCCACTTTTTTTAACCCTTCACGCATCATGTTAATGGCTTCTGTCGTAGATTTCATTGCCCGTGAGCTGGGTTTGAAAATAACGGCATTTCTTCCTTTAAGAATGCTGATTGCCTTGCCGCCGCATGTTGCCGTTGGGTTAGTTGCAGGCAAAATAGCACACACAACGCCTACCGGCTTTGCATATTTGGAAATGCCTGTTTCCTCATTTCTTTCGATAAGCCCAACACTTTTGGCTCCTTTTATATCATGCAGCACACCGCCGACTTTCCGTTTATGCTTGATAATTTTACTTTCTTTATTTCCAAAACCTGTTTCATCAGCTGCCATTTCTGCAAGTTTTTCAATATTATCATCTTTATATACTTCCCAGCCGATTGCCAAGCATACTTCATCAATTTGTTCCTGTGTATACTGAGAAATTTGTTCCTGAGCCTTGCGGGCCAATTCCATTTGTTCGTCTACAGTTTTCATAGTATCTCCTTATCATTATTTATTTTTACCAAATACTCATTTGCCCCAGCGGACCAAAAATTGCGACTGATGTTGTCACACACAAAATGCCGACTATTGTCATCAAAATCCCAACCTTTGCATATTCAGCAATGCTGAAATAGCCTGCAGAATACGGAATAACATTGGTAGGACTTGAGGTAACCATGATAAATGCCATGCTGGAAGCAATACCGGCAGGTCCGGCAAATACCCATGGGTTAATGCCCAGCTCCATTGCCAGCGCAATAATAAGGGGCATAACAACAGCACCGGTTACACTGTTGCTGGAGAAGAAAACTTTTAATGCTTCAACCAAGCAAATCACGGCAATAACACGAAGGATAGGATGAAGAGAAGAAATGTCAGACAAAAGCGCCCAAGCTACATAACGGGCGGCCCCGGTCTTGGCAAGCAGCATACCTGCAGCAATACCGCCGGCAATCAGGATTAACCCGCTCCAGCTAATACACTTGGCGGCTTCTTCCCAATTGGGGAATACGCGCAATCCGGGAATGAATAATAAGGTGAAGCCTAAAAGTGCTATATATGCTTCAGGCAGCTTAAATCCAATCATCTTTCCAATGGGCACGCCGCCAAGCCAAAGTGTAACCATAATAAGAAGCACAATAAGGGTACACCGTTCTTTTCTGTTCAAAGGTCCGAGGCTTTCCAGCTCTTCTTTAATCTGATGAAGAGGCATGGGGATTTCTTTAAATTCAGGGGGAAAGAATTTCATCAATAAGAACCAGCCGCAGGGAATCATGAGCAGTGCCCCGGGAACACCAACCATCATCCAGTCCGCAAAACTCACATTAAGACCTGCCATATCACGGGCGAATTGAATTGCCAGAACATTAGCGCCACATCCTGCCGGAGTAGCAGTTCCCCCAATAAGGGAACCATACACAATACCGATCATCAGGCATTTGCCAAAATTACTTTTTAATGGTTCGCAGCCGCTTTCTTTCAAGATAGACACGCCAAGAGGTACAAGCATTGCAGCAACAGCCATATCTGTTACCCACATGGAAAGAAGCGTACCCGCGGTAATAAAGGATAAAAGAATATAATCCGTTCTTCTTCCTACTTTGGACAATGTCATCAGAAGAAAACGATTGGCCAGCCCCGAAGCTGTCATGGCAGCAGATAATCCCATTACCCCCATTAAAAAGAGCAAAACATTGCTGCCAAAACCGATTTTACAGAGCTCATTGAAAGGTGCCACGCCAAATGCATGCAAAAGAACCATTAAACAAAGGGAAGTTACAGCAAAAGGAATAGCCTCTGTCATCCACAAAACAACGGCAAAACCGAGACAGCCGATAACAATTTTTCCCTCAGAGGTGAGAGGGATTAATTCATCTCCGTTCTGCAGGGGACCGGGGCTTGGCAATAAAATAATGACAGTAAGGACAAACACAGCCAATAAAAAGCATAATGCTTTATATTTTGCCTTATCTGAATACGCATCTTCGTCTGGAAGCGTGCAGCATGGTTTTACATTACTCATAAATGTTCCTTTATGTGAGAATACAAATTTTCTGTATCCTCTGTTAACCTTCTGTTCGTCAATGTACAGTACATAGAATTTGTTTCTCTTTCAGCAAATCGTGTTCCAAAAATCCTCTTCTTCTATCATTTTAAAAATATTTTTTATAACCTCGTAAATTATCAGCAATTATTATGCGAACAACATACATTGCCGTCACCTTGCTCCTTTTTCCCTGCAAAAAAAATGTCTTGCTTTCAAGACATGTCCAATATAAAGTGTCCAAAAACAGAGATTGCTTCAGACACTTTTGCTGCCATTTTTTGTTCGTATTTTACCTGTACCGGAGAATAATCATGGATACTCCTTCCAATAATGCAGATCCATTAAAAGAATATGATTTTTTCAAATGTGAAAATGTACTTTTTATGAAAACTCTGCTGCTGCAAATTCCCACAGCTTTTTTTGTTTGTGATGAACATTGCCGAATTTTATTTATTAATGAAGTCTACGCAAATTATTTAAATAAAACTGTTGATGAAATTATTGGAAAATATACCCAAGAAATTTTTACGGATTCTGTCATTCCCCATATCCTGACAACAGGAAAACCCATGTTCGGCGGCGTACGCAAAATTAAACGCAATGATGAAATTATACAGCTTATCGTCAACCGTATTCCCCTTTTTGATGACAATGGAAAAATCATGGGAGCCATGGTTATTGCCCTTGCTGATACTCCGGAACAAATTGCAACGTTGACAAAGCAAATGAAAAAACTCAGCCCCCTTGAAAATTATACCCGACATTCTCCCTATAAAGCCCGTTACACGCTTGATTCCATTATTGGAAAAAGCATGCTTATCACAAGGCTCAAAGAAATTCTTGTGAAATACGCCCAAATAGAAGCCCCTATTCTCATTTTAGGGGAAACAGGTACGGGCAAGGAATTAGCGGCATCTTCCCTGCACAATTCCGGTCCCAGAGCAAACGGACCTTTTATTGCTTTGAACTGTTCTGCTTTTCCCCTTGAATTATTTGAATCGGAACTGTTCGGGTATGCTCCCGGTTCCTTTTCAGGAGCAAATAAAGAGGGAAAAATCGGACAAATAGAATTGGCAGATCAAGGAACATTGTTTCTTGATGAAATCGGTGATTTGCCTCTTCTTATGCAGGTAAAATTATTGCGTGTTCTTGAAGAAAAGAAAATCACACCCATCGGGTCAGTGACCGCAAAACCCGTTGATTTTAAACTCATTGCCGCCACCAATAAAGATCTTCGGCAAATGGTCAAAGACGGAACATTCAGGGAAGATTTTTATTATCGGATTAATGCACTGGTTTTGAATATTCCCTCACTCACGGAACGAAAAGAAGATATCCCGCTCATTGTAAAACACATTTTAAAAACAACAGGACACGAGCACTATCAAATTTCTCCTCAAGTCATGGAAAGTTTCATGAATTATTCATGGCAGGGAAATATAAGAGAACTGAATAATGTTCTCATGCATGCTCTGAGCCTTTGCCAGCATAACTGCATTGAAATTTGTGACTTGCCGGAGAATTTTCATACCCCTGCCACAGCGGCTTTTTGTGCCGGTCAAAATAAATTTAAAGCCAGACAAATAAAAAATGATGAATACATCCTTCTGCAGGCTCTGGAAAAAAATAACTGGAATGTAAAAAAGACAGCACAGGAACTCGATATTTCCCGAGCCAATATGTATGAAAAAATGAAGAAATTAGGAATAAAAAGACCATAACAAAAAATGCACCGGCATTGCACAAATAAAAAAATTGCAGAATATAAAATTGAAGAAAATGAAGATTAAAAAAATTGATGATGATTTTTCCGTGTGTAAAGTTGTTGATTATGCTGCTGTCAATTTCAATGCAGCATATTGTTTTCTGGGAAAAACAGACGAGGAAAACTCACTGGTCTGCTTGACAAAGGATGTGCCTGCAAATGTGATAAAAAGGGAAGACGGCTGGAAAGCGTTTCGGATACAGGGGGAGCTGGACTTTGCCTTGGTGGGGATACTGGCTGAAATAACCGCCTTATTAGCTGAACAGGAAATAGGGATATTTGCCCTCTCAACGTATAACACCGACTATATTCTCACGAAAAAGGAAAAATACCCAAAAGCCCTCGGTATTTTACAGGCTCACGGCTATGAAATAACGGAATAACATATGATATAAAGGCGTGCCCTCAAAAGAAAAATGAAAGCGGGGATAAGATAATGCAAGTTTGCTTTTATACTGGATACGCTCCCGTTTAATCCTCAATTTTCCAATTAATCGGTTCTCTGCCAACAGAAACTAAAAAACCGTTTGCCTGAGAAAAATGTTTGCAGCCAAAAAATCCGTTTGCAGCAGAATACGGACTTGGGTGCACGGTTTCCAGAATTTTGTGTTTTGGATTGGTGATAAGTGCTTTTTTAGAACGGGCATTGCTTCCCCAAAGCAAAAAGACAATGGGTTCAGGATGATTGTTTAAAAGCGTAATAACCCGATTTGTAAAAATTTCCCAGCCCTTATTCCGGTGGCTGTTTGGATTTCCCTGGCGAACAGTCAGCACCGTGTTGAGCATAAGTACCCCCTGTTGTGTCCAGCTGATGAGATTTCCGTGGTGCGGAGGCTCAATTCCAAGATCGGATTGAATTTCCTTATAAATATTGATAAGAGACGGTGGAACACGCACCCCTTTCTGCACAGAAAAGCAAAGACCGTGAGCCTGCCCCCTGCCATGATACGGATCCTGACCGAGAATAACCGCTTTTACATTTGCAAACGGAGTATATTTGAGGGCATTAAAAATATCGTACATATCAGGAAAAATCGTTTGTGTCTTGTATTCCTGAACTAAAAATTGCCTCAACTGACGGTAATACTCTTTATCAAATTCGCCTTTCAGCAGCTCATCCCAGTCATTTCCAATATGTACCATGAAAAATACCTTTCTTTTTTGATTGTTCTGATAAATTTTATCACATACCGTAATTATCGGCAACCTGAACATATGTCCCAAAAAGATTTCTATCCATAAGGCAACACAGCAGGCACTACCGCAGCATATTGGATAAAAACGAAACCCCGCAAGACTTTCGAGGTCTTACGGGGCTTTGAGAAATTTTTTTACTGGCGGAAAGGCATGGATTTCACTTGTTATATCAATAAGTTATGCTAATACCTTGATTACTCTATATTCTTACTGCAACTGTTTACGATAATTGTCACAGCAAAATGTTCCACCAATCTAAATAAGTTTATAACTAATTTTCCCTTTGAAGTCAATCTAATATACTTACTCAACACACAGAAGTTCTTTACTCTCATTGAGTATTCGCAACTTCATAATTACATAAAATTATTGAAATAAACCATATCTTACCTCTCATTTACTATTATTTTAGGGTCTAGACTAGTATCTTTATTTTTGAAAGAAGATTTCAATTAAAAATTGTTCAAAATTTTCATTTCTAAAATTAAATCTACACTCACATTCTTTTAAGTGCAAGATAAACTTTTCATCTGTTAGACCATTAAACTTTGCCAATCGTCTTTTAGCAAAGCTCCAGAAGCTTTCTATGCCGTTTACATGTGACTTTCCCCTTACAAATTCATTTTCATGGTGATATACCCGATAATGGGTATACCCATTAAGAATAAGACCGTCATACGCCTTCCAACCGTCAGTATGAATAGTTGAACCCTCAAGGATTTTACCTTGTATTATAGGCATTAAATCTTCCCGTGAACACATGGAAACTATACTCACAAATACTTTTCCCTCACGCTTTAATACACCAAAAACAGGGGTTTTTCCGGCTGCACCTCGTCCTCGCTTACCCCGTACTCGTTTAGCTCCAAAATAGCTCTCATCAAGCTCAAATATGCCTAATTCTTTTTGTTCCTGCTGAATACTATTCTCTAAAATTAGTTCTCTGAATTCAGTGAAATAATTATTGATTGTTTTTCGGTTTAACTTCAATAATTCACTTGTTGCCGTGGCAGTTAAATCCATTGAAAAACATTGAATAATTTTTTTAATTTTATATTTACTTAATCTATTGAATTTCATTGCTTTTAACCATAATCTTACTTGAGATAATGGTCAAGAGCCTATTTTATTTGACGATATTGCCACCACCAACAGCACGCTGAAAGAAGCCTGCAAAGAACTCAAAAAATCCGGGATAGAAACTATCCGCATTCTTGTGCTTGCAAAGGCTTAATCTTCATCGAAACCAATCGCCATAACAGGACAAATTTCAATGCACGCTCCGCAGCGTGTGCATAAACTTTCAATGCAGTAGGGATAGCCTCCTGCACCAATTTCCAAGGCATCATGGGGACATTCTTCAATACAGCCCTCGCACTGTACGCATTGGTCAATGTCGATAATGATTATTTCGTCAAAATTACTCATTTCAATCCTGCTGTTTTGAGTGTAACAAAGATTTCCGTCAATAATGCCTCTATGGTATAGGTGGGATTTACCATAAGGTTCAGCATTTCATAACAGGTCACAACCCGTTCATTTATTTCAAAAAGTTTATCAAACGTGAGGGTGGAAAAAAGTGAGGCAAGTAAATAATTTTTTCTTCCTGCCATGGCATGGGCAAAGTTTTTTTGCAAAAGCCCGCAAATCAGTTTTGCAGCTTCCGCATCAACAGCCCCTTTTGGAGAAGTTTTATCCAAGAGCCCCGCACCATTTTGAAAAAATCTGATTAAAATTGTTTCCCATTCTTTTTCCGTTTCCGTCAATTCCTGAAGGGAATCTTTCCATGGCAGGGTCATGACAAAACCGCGGGAAAGCAAGGTGGGTAAAATCATTTCCCGCTGGGACATGGTAAAAACATACTGATTATAGGGGCTGGGCTCTTCCAAGAGTTTTAAAATGGCATTTCCCGAATAGACACTGAGTTTCTGCGTTTCCAGCAAAAGCACAAGGCGTTTTTTAGCAAAACGGGGTGCTTCCATGGATATTTTTTTGAGCTCCCGCATGGAGTCAATCTCAATATGGGCTTCTCTGGTATCAAAAACAATAAAGTCCGGGTGCATATGCGCAGCCACTTTATAACATTCCGGACAATGGATACAAGGTTTGAAACATTCCCCATAGAGGGCGGCGTTTTCCCTGTCATGAAAGCATTGCTCCGGGCTTTGGCAAAAAAAGAGGGCGGCATAATAATGGGCAAAGGCCGTTCTTAGTTCTGCACTTCCCCCTTCAAGATGCAACAGCTGCGGCGCTTCCTGCTGAATTTTATTGATTTTTTCTCTAAATCTGTCAAACAATGGAGATAAAGCAGGATCATAAATTTTGATTGCCTCTTCTTTATCGGGGATTTGTTCTTCAGCTGTATTCTTTTTTTCTGCCATATGTTTTATAAAAAATCCGCCAAAAACTTTGACGGATTTTCTTTTATCTGTTAACGGCGAATGGTTTGATTCCTGTCAGGACCAACAGAAATAAAACCTGCCTTGACCCCAATGAGTTCTTCCAAACGCGCCACATATTTTTTTGCATTTTCCGGCAAATCCTCATAGCGAAGACAAGAGGAAATATCTTCTTTCCAGCCCGGCAAGGTTTCATACACAGGCTGAACAGCCGCAAAATCGCTTGCAGAACTTGGAGGCACTGCAAGTTCTTTTCCATTCAAGGTGTAGGCGACACAAATTTTAATTTCGTCAAGTCCGCCAAGCACATCCAATTTTGTCAAAGCGAACGTTGTTGGCTTGCACACGCGGTAACATTCACGCAAAACGCAGGCGTCAAACCAGCCGCAGCGGCGGGTTCTTCCTGTTGTTGCCCCGAATTCACCGCCTTTTTGCTGTAAATATTTTCCTGTACCATCAAAAAGTTCGGTAGGAAACGGTCCCGCTCCAACACGAGTGGTATAGGCTTTGACAATGGCAATATGTTCCGTGATAAATTCTGAAGGAACTCCTGCCCCTACACCGGCATTGCTGCAAATGGTATTGGAAGACGTTACATAGGGATAGGTGCCGTGGTCAATATCCAGCATAACCCCTTGAGCTCCCTCAAACAAACAGGATTTGCCCTGCTTTTTCAAATCATAAAAAATGGCTGTGGTATCCTGCACATAGGGAAGAAGTTTATCCGCAACAGCCATGACTTCTTTGTACACAGCGTCCGCATCCATTTCATCAATATGATACAAATTTTTGAAAAGAATATTTTTTTCAACAAGAGCTGTTTCTATTTTTTGGCGGACAAGCTCTTTATCGTTCAAATCCCCTGCCCGTACACCGATACGTGCCATTTTATCCTCGTAACAAGGACCAATACCCCGTCCTGTCGTGCCAATTTTGCCCTTTGCACTTTTAATGGATTCGCGGGCGGAATCAAGGACTTTATGATAGGGCATGATAAGCTGTGTTTTAGGGCTGACAAAAAGACGTTTTGGAGAAGTATCAATATGTTTTAAATGTAAATGTTCCAGTTCTTCAAGAAAAACAAAAGGATCAAGTACAACGCCGTTGCCGATGATGCAAAACGTACCGTCATGCAAAATCCCGGAAGGAATAACATGCAGCACTGTTTTTTCACCATTGACAATAACGGTATGCCCCGCATTGTTTCCGCCTTGATAACGGACAACGCACGCTACTTCCGAGCCTAATAAATCTACGATTTTTCCCTTACCTTCATCACCCCATTGGGCGCCGAAAACAGTCATATTTGCCATACATAACCTCGCCAAAGCATAGGAGTTATTTTCATACACACAAGCAATTTAATATACGTTGCTTTGCGGCATAGGTCAACAAAAAGAATTGAATAAATTTTGCTTTGTTATAGAAAGAAGCTGATAATCAATCACCTATAAAACATATGTTCCTGTTTTTCTGAAAGAAAAACAGGCAATGTGGGGGTATGGGGGAAC
>OFFI01000586.1_pt1 | contig 24752 bp, 29 predicted proteins | sample 1521351 | NCBI WGS metagenome assembly OFFI01 (sample SAMEA3504119, study PRJEB24116) | mouse gut metagenome | biome: mouse gut; feature: mouse-associated habitat; material: faeces | place: Denmark | collected 2011
GGTGGCGTTCGCTCCGCTCACGCCCTTTTGATTTGCCCCCATCACTCCACGCCCCGCACATCGTCCCTGACCAGTAGATTCCGCCCCTGGTTGGCCGACATGAACCGCTCCAGTGTGTCGCTGCGGATGATTGTCTTGCGCCCGACCTTGAGAACAGGCAGCTTTCTCCACTCCACCAGCTTCCGCATGGTGTTGCGTCCGATGCCGCTGCACTCGGCGGCTTCCTCGATTGTCATACCCATTTTAATCGTCGTCATTGATGTCAACCCCCTTCGATGTACTTATTTTGCAACTACTGACACTTTATTATAATCAAGCCACCGCCACTTGTCAACTCATTTTAAGAGAAATTTATAAAATAATTTGAAAATAGGGTTGCAAATTAAAATCGCTTGTGCTATACTAACACTTGATCGGAGGTGAATTTCTTGGATAACGCAGAAATGCTTACTCCAAAAGAGGTCGGCAAACGCATCAAAGAGCGCAGAAACGAGATTGGTATCTCCATGCCGGAGCTTGGTCGGCGGGTGGGGGTCAACAAGTCCACCATCCAGCGGTACGAAACGGATGGGGTCAATCCAAATCGCAGCATGGTTATCAACGGTTTGGCGGACGCCCTGCAAACCACCCCGGAATGGCTCACAGGTCTATCCGAGGAAAAGGAAATCAAAGAAGATGATAGCCGATTCATCTGTGAGAGCGAGGTCTTGGAGCATCTGAACGACTTCCTTGACGCTGTAACCAAAACGGTACAGCCGGAAATCCAGCAGCGGTTCCTTACATCTATGCTGTGTCTGCTGATCGACCTGTTCTCCATCACGGCCCAGCACTACGGCAGGACGTTGGATGAGATCGACCGGCTTGCCGAGGATGAAAACCTCAAAAAATCCATCCAGCAGTACACCATCCACGTGGATGACATCATCGTACCGGTCTTTCGTCGGGAGATGGATGCTCCAATCGAGGACATGAAGCGGTTCCTGGACGGGCTGCTACATATCTTCGACAAAGGGCGTACCAGAGTAGATACAGTTTACCTGTATAACATCTTGCATGACGCCCAGGTGCGGCTGAACGCCGCCAACGATTCCGTGGCACCTTGACAACATAATATGCCGGGAAAACCCGGCAGAAATGATGGAACGCACATCATACGTCACAGTTCCGATTGCCACGGATAGAAAGGAGCATTTTATCTATGGCAAAAGGTTCTGTACGCAAAAAGGGCAAAAAGTGGTACTATCGCTTCTATATTGAGGACGAGAGCGGGAACCGGGTGCAGAAAGAGTACCCCGGCACCGAGAGCAAGTCCGAAACGGAGGCCCTGCTCCGTAGGGCGATGGAGGACTATGAGGAAAAGCGGTTCGTGGCGAAAGCGGAAAACATCACCGTGGGCGATATGCTGGATATGTGGGTGGAGGAAGAATTGAAGCCCGGTACATTGAGCAACGGTACAGTGATGGCCTACCAGGGGACAGTAAACCGTATCAAGCGGCACCCCTTGGGCAAGCGGAAGCTGAAAACCGTCACCGCCGACCATCTGCAAGCCTTCATTGACTTTATGAGCTACGGCGGCACCAATCCCGATGGCACGACTTCCCCTCCCATGAGCCGGGGCTATATGCTCCAATTCTCGGCGGTACTGCAAAACTCGTTCCGCTTTGCCGTATTCCCCAAACGGCTTATCACGTTCAACCCGATGCAGTATGTGAAGCTGCGGGGACGGAAACAGGAGGCGGACATTTTCTCCGAGGACATGGAGGACGCTGTTACACCCTGCCGAGGACGGAGGAAGCACCGGAGGGGTACAAGGAGATTGCTTTTGTCTGCCTCCGGCCTGACGGGGCCATTGAGACACCGAGTACGGTAAGCATCATGTGCCGCAAGGCAAAGGAGAAGGTATGACCATTGATTTCAGCGGTGAATTTGAGAAAATCATCCGCTACTTTGAGGACGAAATGAGCAAAATAGAGGTGCGGGACATTTTCGCAGCTGTTAATTCCAAAAATCCCCCTACTGCGACAGAAAACTATATCAGGCAAACGCAAAATTACAAAATGGAGCGGCAAAACGCTTTGCGCCGCGCCCTCTATCGCATATTAGGGACAGAGGAGCAGCAAGAAAAAATGTTCATGTCCCCCGCTCAACAAGCGGCACAAAGGGCTTTGGAGGAAATAGAGGACAACATCAATAGAAACTGCCGTATTAACATCGACTTGGATTTCTAAGGACAGGCCGAGGCGGGAGAGGTTTGCAACCTCTCCCGCCTCTACTCTTTTTCATCGTCCTTGTCACTATCGGGCTTTTTTTCCAATCCAAGAATTTCTTCCATTATCAGGGCAAGGGGTAGGTCTGTATCTGGAAACATGGGGCAATCCTCCATTCTGACAGGCCGCGCAACGGCGCGGAACCTGTTCAATAAAACAGATGGTTTTGTGAACACTTGCACAGAGGCGGAAACAGGGCAAATATCCCCCGGTATCAGGGGCGATTTTGTCCATGAAAACAAAGCGGCCTTTTCGTGAACACTACCCCTCTTTGACATATTCCAGCAAGTCCCCCGGCTGACAGTCCAGCAAGACGCAAAGCCGCTCTATGTTCTCCCAGGCCAGCCCCTTGCCCTCCCGCAGCTTTTGAAGCGTGGATTGACTTAGAATGTTATCCTTGCGTAATTTGTAAGTGGTGTACCCCTTTTCCTTTAGGGCCTCCAAGATGTTCACCTTAAATTGCAGCGCCATTGTATTCCCTCCCGTCCGGGGGCCGCTGAAAAATTGCGGCCCTTTTCCATTGTCCTTATTGTAGCACAGATTATGCACGATGGCAAGTGCATAAAACACACAAATATAAAGACTAATTTTCGTGCATGTCGCCGATTGACTATGCACGTGATTTAGTCTATAATAGAGACAGTTAAGGGGAACACCCCAATAAAACAAAAAGGAGATTTGAACATGAGCAGAAACGAACTGGTAGCCAAAATCGAGGCCCTGAACGAATGGGAGGCCGTCATTGAAGAAGCCAAGGCCGAGGCCGAAGCCATCCGGGACAGTATCAAGGCCGAAATGATGGAGCAGGACACCGAGGAATTGACCGCTGGACAGTATATCGTGCGCTGGACTTCCATCATCTCCAACAGGTTCGATACCACCGCTTTCAAAAAGGTCATGCCCGACGTTTACAAGGCTTACACGAAAGCCGTTTCCAGCCGCCGCTTTTCCATCAGCGCATGAGAAAAGGCCCTTGCCTGATACGCCGACCAAAGCCACAGGCAAGAGGCCCCACCCTTTACCAGTCAATGGAGAGGGCAAGAACATTATAGCTTGCCCTCTCCACAAAATCAAGATAAAAAGGAGAAAATCAGAAATGAAACAGTTGACAAGCTATAACAGAGTTGCCGGGTATCTCAATAAAATGTTTGATATGCTGAACGCCGAATTTTTTGAAGGTACACTTTCAAGGCCCACCATTACTATTCAATCCACGCCCCGCGCATACGGTCACTTCTCTTTGCGGGATGATACATGGACTTCCGCCACAGGGGACAGCCACGAAATCAACATCGGCGCGGGGACGCTGGCGCGGCCCATCGAGGAAGTAGCCGCCACCCTCTTACACGAAATGGTACACTATTTCAACTATAAAAATGGGGTACAAGATTGCAGCCGGGGGAACACCTACCACAACAAAAAGTTTAAGGCCGCAGCTGAGGCCCACGGCTTGACTGTCACCCACAGCGACAAATATGGCTGGTCACATACCGCCCCCGGCGAAGCCTTGTTGGACTTCATCCTTGAAAACGGCTTGACCGGCATTCTGATAAATCGGAACGAATACGGCGGTTTTCAAGTGACAGGAACGGGGACGCACAGCGGCACAGGAGCGACCCCGCCGCGCCGACCGTCCAGCACGCGAAAGTATATTTGCCCCTGTTGCAGAAATTCCGTCCGGGCTACAAAATCGGTCAATATCGCTTGTTTAGACTGTGACGTGCAAATGGTAGTTGCCGGGTAACATACACAGGGCGGGGAGCAATCCCCGCCCCCATAGAGGGGGATATAAATATGATTTACGGATATGCGCGTTGTTCCACCAATGAGAGCAAACAGGACATAAACAGGCAAGTCCGCGAATTGAAAGCGGCAGGAGCGGAACAGATATTTTTGGAGTACGAACACGGGGACAGCAAAATCAAGAGCCAGCAGCGGTCCATGCTGGAACAGGCCCAAGCCGGGGACAGTATTATCACACTGGAAATCCCCCGCCTTGCCCGCAGCACACAGCAGCTATGTGAGATTATCGACACAGTGAGCGCAAAGCACTTGCGATTGCAGATAATAGGCAGTATCACTCTTGATTGCCGCAACGGACAGGCCGACCCCATGAGCGAGGCATTTTTACAAATGGCTGGGGTATTCAGTCAGTTGGAGCTTTCCATGATACGCGCCCGCGTCCGTTCTGGAATGGCAAACGCAAAAGCCAAGGGGAAACAGATCGGGAGGCCGCAGACCACCGCCGAGGATATACCGCCTATCTTCTTCCGCCATTATCCTGCCTTTGCCACTGGAAGTCTGAACGTCAGCGAATTGGCGCGGGTGTGCAATTTGAGCCGCACAACGGTTTATAAGTATATCAGTATGATGAATAGCGAGAAATGAATTATATCGCCGTGAGAAAGTATTGACTTTGCACTACCTATTACCTATAATTCAGTTAGCATATTAGATTCAGGAGGGCCAAAAATGCCATTTTCTTATAAACCATTATGGAAGCAGTTAATAGACAAAGATATGACAAAAAAAGCATTGATGGAAAAAACCGGAATTTCGAAGTCGACAATTGATAAAATGAATAAAGGCGAGTATGTTTCATTAGAAGTCATTGATCGTATATGCGCTAATTTACACTGCAATATTTCCGATGTTATTTCATACTTGGAGGAAAATCATGGCATATAGTTTAATTCATGCAGATTGTTTGGAATGGATGTGCAATCAAGATGATAATTCTATTACAGCAATTGTTACAGACCCACCCTATGGGGTAAAAGAATATACAGAAGAAGAAATTGAAAAACAGCGTTGTGGTAAAGGAGGAATATGGAGAATACCCCCATCGTTTGACGGACATACACGCCAAGCACTACCACGGTTTTCAGTAATAAACGATGACCCTAAAGAGCGTGAAAATGTATATACTTTTTTTCTTAAATGGGCGAGTTTAGCTATCAATATTTTAGTTCCAGGTGGTCATGTATTTATTGCGTCAACGCCCCTTTTATCTGATATTTTAAGCAAAGCTATGAGAGATGCAGGATTTGAAAGGCGCGGGGAAATAATCAGAACAGTCACAACACTTAGGGGAGGAGATCGACCCAAAGGAGCGGAACAAGAATATTCAAACATGTCTGTCATACCAAAAGGGGTATGGGAACCGTGGGGACTATATAGGAAGCCTCTAAGTGAAAAGACGGTCGCCGAGAATCTCAAGGTTTGGAAAGCTGGCGCGTTAAGGCGAGAAACAAGCGAAATTCCGTTTTCTGACTTGATAACCAGCGAAAAAACCCCACAGGCTGAAAGGAAAATTGCCCCTCACCCAAGTATTAAACCACAATCTTTTATGCGAAAAATTGTTTACGCATCACTCCCCTTTGGTTTGGGAACAGTATTAGACCCATTTGCAGGAAGCGGTGCGACTTTAGCAGCGGCAGACTTTTGGGGATATGAAAGTATAGGGATTGAAAAAGATCAGAAATTTTTTGAAATGGCGCAAACTGCTATTCCGTTGCTTAAAGAATTATACCTACAATAGCTTAGAATCATCTAAACGGTGAATAATCGGGGATAGGCAGTTCGCTATTAAGCTGCTGCCTATGCCTCCGTTTTGCAGATGTTATTTTTACATAATCAGGATTGAGATACACTGTTCCATCTCTTAATTTCGCTGTACCAATTTTGGTGGTTATGTATGTTTCCGTACGCTGAGAATCATTTTCATTTCTACTACTGCCCTGATATTTCCAGTCCGAATCTTCACATTCAAAGCCTATCAGGTTTGCAATTTCGACTTGTGAAAACTCAATATTTCCATCTTTCAAGACTTCAAAGCAAACTATGATATGCCATCCGCTGTGTCCGTTATGACCCTCGCCGCCTTTCATAGGCTTGTTGGAGGCTTTGACTTCAAGGCCGATATTCTTTTCTGCGTGCATAAGGTCTGGATACTTTTGGTCACTATAGGAGTGGTAAATGCTGCAATCACTCAACATTTTTGTAAACACGTTTGAAACAACACCGCTAAAATTATTTGATTGAATTATTTCGCTAAGGTTTATACCCGTTCTCTTACGGATGATCGCAAAAAACTCTTGTGTCCTCTGCATTGCAGTAAAAATATGTTCATTGCTCAAATCCTCTGGAAGGGGGACATTTCGTAAATAGCGGACATCAGGCATAAATCTGGCCTCCTTATGTTTGATTTAGCCCATTATAGCACCAATGCCGATTTTTTGAAAGTGTAGATTCAAAAAACAGTAGGGAAATACTCAATTAGTCTTGGATGGTGGAGATGGTGGACGAAGAATAATTGAGGAATAGGGGATCACGGAATGGCAAAATCGGAAAATCAAAAGGTGAAAACACTTTTCGTTGCAAAATTCTTTTTGGAAAATTCAGACGAAAACCACCCCGTCACAGCCGGGGACATTACCGACTATCTCAAAAACGAATGTGGCATTGAATCAGAACGCCGTGCTATTTACCGCGATATTGCCGCCCTCCGTGATGTGTTCGGCATGGACATAGCTGGGGGCCAGGGCGGAAAATACCGCTTGCTATCCCGGCAATTTGAATTTGACGATTTACGGCTACTGGCGGAATGTGTTCATGCCACAAAGTTTATTTCCGCTGAAAAGGCAAAAGAACTTGTTTGCACGATAGGCCAATTTTGCAGCAGCTACCAATCCGAGGAATTGGAGAGGGAAGTTTTTCTATGTGACAGAGTAAAGACCACCCGCAAGGATATTCTATTGCTTATTGGCATTATTCATGCTGCTATGGCTGATAAAGAGAATGGAAAACCTAAACCCCCACAAAAAGTCAGTTTCAAATATTTGAAGTACACAATTCAAAATAAAAATACCCAAGTAGAACGCCACGGGGGAGCCACCTACAAAGTCAGCCCCTACAAACTGCTGATAAACGATGGTAACTATTATCTGCTGGCCTATGATGATAAGTCCCAAGATATGCGGACATATCGTATTGACCGCATGAAAGAAGTGACAGCCTTAAATGAGCCAAGGGAGGGCGCAGAAATCTTTGCAGCTATTGACATGGAAACATATACCCGCCGTGTATTCTCTATGTATGGAGGCCAACAGAAGCGCGTCAGTATTTGCTTTGATAACCCACTGCTGGACACCGCGATAGAACGGTTTGGAATAACCCCCGATGTATTTTATAGGTCAGACGATGAGCGGCATTTTGTAGTGACCGCCGATGTGGAGATTAGTGACCAATTCTTTTCATGGGTATGCGGCTTTCGGGAAAGGGCAAAGATTATCAGTCCCCCCGATGTAGTGGCGGATATGAAAAAGTTCTTGAAAGATATTGCCGGGAGATACGAAACTTGATAAAAGATACTGAAAGCAGATAGAAACTTGCCGTTTCTATCTGCTTTCTTGTAGAAAGTTCTTAGAGCATATTCAAATTGCCTTGCAGGATATTGACCCCCGACTTTGACACGGCGATATAATACCGCTGTGTCACTTGAATATTTCCATGCCCCATCTGATTGCACAGCAAATGGGTGGGGGTATTCATCTCCGCCATGAGCGTACCATAGGTGTGCCGCAGGTGGTGATATTTGAAGTCAATATGAAACCGGACCTTGATTTCCCGCGTAGGGTATTTCATGGAGTTCACCGTCTGGATTTTCCCGTTAGGCAGACAGTTGACGAGTTCCGTTGAAAAAATCTGCTTGCCGCCCAAGTCCTCAATCAGCCGTTGATTTTGGGAGCGCAGCGCGGCGAATTGAATTTCATCCTCTGACCGCCGCCGCGCCAATTCTTGAAAATACACTTTCAATTTGTCGCACATGTAAAGCGTCCGTTTGGCGTTGTGAGTTTTCAATGGCACCAGTTTGATAAGTCCGTCCTGATATTGCATTTGACGGTCAATCAAAATCGTGCCGCGCTCCACGTCTACATTTTCCCATTTCAGCCCGAAACACTCATTGATACGCAGCCCGCAGAACCGCCCCAGCATGTACGCCGTTTCCGCATTTGTCCCCCGGAAATAATCATCCAAAATTACAAGTTCTTCCCGGCTGAACGCCACAATGTCAATATCATCATCCGTTTTCAGCTTTGGCATGTGGATTTTCGTGTCCTTGTTGGTACACAGCTTATTGTAGCTATCCACAGCCAGATAGTTGCGGGAATACGCCTGACCGAAAATCAGGTAGAACATTTTCAAGAAACTTTCAACATAGCGATAGGACAGCCCCCGGTTATAGTAAAGTTCGGTCAAATAGTCTACAACCTCCGCCGCGCTGATTTCATCAATGTACCGTTTCCCAAAAGCGGCGCACAGGTGATTGACCCACAGGCTTTCTTGCTTGCGAATGGTATTGTAGGCTTTGCCGCTCCGCCCCTTTTCGCAATACTCTTGATAGACCTCCGCAAAAGTTTTTCTGACCGTGGGCTTTGGCCTCCGGGAATTTTGTTCCGCTTCAATAGCAGCTTGCCGCGCCTTGATTGCCTCCCGCTTTGTTTTGAATGGTGCACCAAATTCGTTCTTTGTCTTTCGCGCCTCTTTCCGTTCGCCGTTTACCATCAGCACATAGCGATAGCCCCAATTCTTGTTAGGCAGTTGGAAAATACCCGTGTCATTCTTTGCCACTGTAACCCCTCCATTGTGGATTTTTTTGTGGCAAAAAACCAATATCCACAATGCGAAAATTACCAGTTGTGGCAAAGAAAAACGTGGTTTTAACTGCCCTGGGACATGTGAGCAATTCGGCGCTGAAACGTCAAACGCCGGGTACGGCGTTTGACGTTTTGGCAGAGAAGGCCGCCTATGAGGAGGCCGAGCACGCCGCCAAGTTCGCCGAGTTGCTGGGCGAGGTGGTGACCGACTCCACCAAGAAGAACCTGGAGATGCGCGTCGAGGCCGAGAACGGCGCCACCGCCGGCAAGATGGCCATCGCCAAGAAGGCCAAGGAGCTGGGTCTGGATGCCATCCACGACACTGTGCACGAGATGGCCCGTGACGAAAATCGTCACGGTAAGGCTCTCAAGGGCCTGCTGGACCGGTACTTCAAGTAAAAAACCCAATCAAAAAAGGACGCGGAGGCGAAAGCCTTTGCGTCCTTTTTATTCATCGTCCCGAAAATCAAATAACTGCTTTGTGGAAATTCCCAGCGCGTCGGAGAGCTTAAACAGCACATCGAAAGACGGCCCTACAACCCCACGTTCAATCGAGCTGACATATGTGCGGTCTATATCCGCTTTTTCCGCAAGCTGAATCTGTGACCAGCGGTTCTTCTTGCGATAGTACACCACATTCAAGCCAAACCTCATATAGCGGTCCCGATACTCCTCTTTCACTCCGACACCCCCTCGTATGTATTGTAAACGAGAATGTGTCTCTAATTAAACGTATATACAATCTCACATAGCGATTGACAATCTACACTTTGTATGTTACAGTGTAGAAAAAGGAGGGGTGTGCATTGTCTATTCTTGATTTTGGCTCCTCTGCTCCGTGTTTTGATCTCTGCTTTGATGCCCGCCCCAGGCCCTGCCGCCGGTGCAAGCACCCCTGTGACAAATCGTGCAGGCATTTCCCCAAGGTGGTCGCCGCGCTCGAGGAGCTGAACGAGTTTCAGCGCAGTCTGGAGGAGCGGAAAAAGGAACTGACATAATCCCGTGCGCGCCCCGGCGGAAACGGAATGGACGCGCCGCGCCCGCGCCGTGCTATACTCTCCTCAGCACAAGAGAGGAGGCATTCTTTTCCTCGCCGGGATGCACTGGATCGCGGGTAAGCTGGATAAAAAGCGGGATATCCCGCAGGAATAGCCTCTTTTTCAAAAAAACCGCACGGAGCCCTGGGCCCCGTGCGGTTTTGCGTTCGCTATCCGGCGGCAATCTCCGTTACGGTGAGCACCCCGTCCGCCACCCGGAAGCGCACCTCCAGCCCGGCAAACCCGAAGCCGTACACCCGGTCCGGGTCATCCTGGTAGGGCGGCCGGGGGTCCTGGGCCAATACGCCCAGCAGGGCCTCCCGGCGGTCCTCCGGCGCCCTGGCCAGCAGCTCCGGCGGGCACTCCACCGTCAGCCCTCCCTCCGGGGCCTCCCCCGCGAAGCCGCCCACCGCCTCAGGGCGGCAGTCGGCATAGGGCACATAGGGCTTCACATCCAAAATGGGAGTGCCGTCCGCCAAATCTGCGCCGGATACCACAAGCACCGGTCCCTCCGGCCTGTCCAGCTCCACCCGCTCCAGCCGCACGCAGGACAGGCCGATGGGGTTGGGCCGGAAGGGAGAACGGGTGGCGAACACCCCCACCCTCCGGTTGCCGCCCAGCCGGGGCGGGCGCACCGTGGGGGACCAGCTCTGCCGCCGGTTTTGGGAAAACTCCCAGATAAGCCACAGGTGGGAGAAGCCCTCCATTCCCCGAAACGCCTCCGGGGCGCGATAGGGCGGCTCGAACACCACCACGGCCCGCAGCGTCTCCACCAGTCCGGCCTGCCGGGGCACGCCGAACTTGGAGGAAAAGTCCGAGCGGATATGGGCGATGGGCTCCATCTCAGTCCACGTTGGCGCTGGCCCGCATGGCCTGGATGGTGCGCTCCATGAGCTCGTCCAGCTCCCAGCCCAGCAGCTCCGCGCCCTGCCGAATCACGTCCCGGGAGCACCCGGCCGCAAATTTTTTGTCCTTGAACTTCTTCTTCAGCGACTTGACCTCCATGTCCTCCACACTCTTGGAGGGCCGCATCATAGCCGCCGCGCCGATGAGCCCCGTAAGCTCGTCCGTGGCAAAGAGCACCCGCTCCATTTGGTGCTCGGGCTTCACGTCCACCAGCTCGCCCCAGCCGTGGCTGGCCACGGCGTGGATGACGGACTCGTCGATCTCCCGCTGGCGCATCAGCTCCTGGCACTTCACGCAGTGCTCATCAGGCCACTGCTCAAAATCCAGGTCGTGGAGAATCCCCACCGTCTCCCAGAAGTCCGCCTGGTCTCCATAGCCCAGCTCCTGGGCAAACCAGCGCAGCACATCGCCTACAACACGGCCGTGTTTACGGTGAAATTCTCCCTCGTTATACTCGCATAACAGCTCCCATGCCTGGTCCGGGGTGGGTATCATATGACACAGCTCCTTCACATTGTAATGAAGAAATCATACTACCCCCCGCCCCGCCTTGTCAAGTCTCACGCCGCGCCGCTGTGCCGGAGCATCCGGCCCACATAGATGCCGTAGCCGCTGGCGGGGTCGTCCACCATCACGTGGGTCACCGCTCCTACAATTTTTCCATTCTGCAAAATGGGGCTGCCGCTCATCCCCTGGACGATGCCGCCGGTGGCGTCCAGCAGACGCTGGTCTGTTACCTTGATGAGATAGTCCCGGCAGTCGCTCTCGCTCTCGGGGAACACCTTGACAATCTCCACTTGGTACTCGTCCACCCGCTCGCCGGAGATATTGGTGAGAATGGTGGCGCTGCCCGCCTTCACCTCATTGCGCTGGGCCACCTCCACCGGCATGCCCTGGGCCCATTTCCCATTGGTCATGGTTCCAAACACGCCGCCGGCGGTGTTGGCGCTGAGCAGGCCCAGGGTGGTCTTGGTGTCAAACACCCCCTTGAGCTGCCCCGGCGTGCCCGCCGCGCCCTTCTCCACCCCCGCCACCGTGGCGGGCAGGATGGAGCCGCTCTCCAGGGGCATGAGCAGGGCTGTGTCCACGTCGTTGATACCGTGGCCCAGTGCGCCAAAGGCCCCGGTCTCTGGGCAATAGAACGTCACTGTCCCGATGCCCGCCATGGAGTCCCGGATCCAGGCCCCCAGCTTATACGCCCCGTCGGCAGAGCACAGCACCGCCTGGGCGGTGAGCTGCACCTGCTTTTCATCCCGGATGGCCCGGATGCTCATGGTCTTGCCCTCCAGCTCCTGGAGCAGAGAGGACACCTCCTCAATCGTATCCACCTCCGTGGAGTTGATGTGGGTGATGATGTCCCCCTCCCGCAGCCCGCAGGCCTTGGCCGGGTTCACATTTCCGCCGTCGGTGGCAATGTCGGACGTGCCCACCACCACCACGCCGTCGGAAAAGAGCTTGATGCCCACGGCCCGGCCCACCGGCACCACCGTGGCCGGGCTGGCAAAGGCCACTGTGGGCCACATCGTCAGCACCGCCGCCAGCAGCAGTCCCAGCCCCCGCAGAACCGCCGCCCCCATCGTTGGTCTTCCTTCTTCATTCAAATCCATTCACCGCCTCTTATTTGTGCGCGGCCGGCCGGTATTTCCGCGCCCCGCGGGGGCGGAAATACGCTTGACCGCGCCGTTTAAAACTGGCGGGCATCCGGGCGGCTGGGGAGAGTTTCCTTTCCAATCGCTCTAACGCCCGCCCTGTTAATATGGCGGCGACAGTGAATTTTCATCGTGGCAAAGTCAGGCGGGTTTGACAGCCGGCCGGGCCCATTGTCCCGGCACAGCCCGCTTTTTCAAATGATACTGGAAAATCCAGGGCAATTTTCTGAATTTGGCCGATTTTCATCCCTCGAAACATTTTTATTTGGGACAAACATAGTTTGCCCACTTTCGGGCATACCATTTGAAAAAGGAGGCTGGCCCACATGAAAAAATCGACAAAAACGCTGCTGCTTACCTATCTGGCCGCATCCGCGGCGGGCGTGCTGCTTCACTTTCTCCACCAGTGGTTCCCAAATCCAATTTTTGCGCTGATCTCCCCGGTGCGCGAGAGCGTATGGGAGCACGTGAAGCTGCTCTATTTTCCCATGCTGGGGGCGGCGCTCTTTCTGGGCCGGGGAAAGGGCGGCCTGGGCCGCGCGCCCTGGCTGCTGTCGCAAATTGCCGTATGCGCCGTCATGCTGGGCTCGGGCTATCTCTACCATGTGGTTTTTCGGGGCGAGGCCATGGCGGTGGACCTGCTGCTGTTCTTCGTCCCCCTGGCCCTGGGCTTTCTTCTGCCCCGGGCGCTGTGGCCGCTGTGCGAGTGGCCGGGCACGGAGCGGTGGGCCTGGGTCCTATCCAGCCTGCTGGGCGCGCTCATCGTTTGCTTCACCTTTTTCCCGCCGGAGGCGGCGCTGTTCGCCGATCTCAGCGAGGGTCTGCGCACCTTCCTGACCATACCGGTTTAGGATGAACGGATGTTTCACGTGAAACACGTCAGGGCAAAGTCCGCTTTGATTCGGAACGCCCTGACGGGCATTCCTCATCCCGCTCCCTTGCCCTTCCTCTCCCCACAAAGCCTGAACGACGGCTTTGCGGGGGCCCCATATAAGCAAAGTCCGCTTCAATTCAGAACGCCCTGACGGGCATTCCTCATCTCACCTGTCCCGTCCCCCGGACAACGTACTTATAGCTGCACAGCTCCGCCAGCCCCATGGGTCCCCGGGCGTGGAGCCGCTGGGTGGATATCCCCATCTCACAGCCCAGACCGAACTCCCCGCCGTCGGTAAATCGGGTGGAGGCGTTCCAATAGACGGCGGCGGAGTCCACGGCGCGAATGAAGCGCTGCGCCGCCCCCTCATCCCGGGTGACGATGGCCTCGGAGTGGCCGGTGGAGTGGGCGGCGATGTGGCCGCAGGCCTCCTCCACTCCGTCCACCACCTTTACGGCCAGAATGTGGTCCAAAAATTCGGTGTCGAAAGCGTCCGGCCCGGCGGGGGTTCCAGCGATCACCTTCGCCGCCGCCGCGTCCAGCCGCAGCTCCACCGGGGGCAGGCCCGCCCGGCCCCGCGCCTCCACCAGCCGGCCCTTCAGCCGGGGCAGGAACGCCCCGGCAATCTCCCGGTGGACCAGGCACACCTCGGCGGCGTTACACACGCTGGGCCGGGAGCATTTGGCGTTCTCCACAATAGACAGGGCCATGTCCAGGTCGGCGTCCCGGTCCACGTAGATGTGGCAGATGCCGGTGCCCGTCTCGATGACGGGGACGGTGGCGTTGTCCACGCAGGCCCGGATGAGCCCCGCTCCCCCTCTCGGAATAAGCAGGTCCACCAGACCCGCGGCCGTCATCAGCTCGTGGGCGGACTGGCGGGTGGCGTCCTCCACCAGCCCCAGCGCGTCCTGGGGCAGCCCCGCCCCGGACAGGCCCTGGCGCAGCGCTGTCACGATAGCCGCAGCGGAGCGGTGGGCCTGCTTGCCGCACCGCAGCACGCAGGCCGAGCCCGCCTTCAGGGCCAGCGCCGCCGCGTCTGACGTGACGTTGGGCCGGCTCTCATAGATGATGGCGATCACCCCCATGGGCACGGCGGTTTTCTCCATCACCAGCCCGTTGGGCCGCACCTCCCGGCGCAGCACTGCTCCCACCGGGTCGGGCAGGGCAGCTACGTCCCGGATGCCTTGAGCCATGCTGAACACCCGCTCCTCGTTGAGCGCCAGCCGGTCCAGCATCACGGGGGACACCGTGCCCTTGGCCTCGATCACGTCCAGCCCGTTGGCGGTGAGGATGGACTGGGTATTGTCCGCCAGCGCCTCCGCCATGGCCCGCAGCGCCCGGTTTTTCGTCTGGGTGTCCGCCATGGCCATGGCGCTTTTTGCGCCCTTTGCCCGCCGAAGCAGTTCCTGCGTCGTCATTGGTTCTTCCCCCTTCCCACGAAGCGGGTGCCCACAGGACCGCCCGCCGCGATATCATACAAAAGCTCAGGTCTTTGCCCATTGGTAATCACCATGTCGCAGCCACAGGCCATGGCCAGCTCCGCCGCCCTCAGCTTGGTGGCCATCCCCCCGGTGCCCAGGGCGGAGCCCGCCGCCCCCGCCAGCCCTTTCAGCTCCGGGGTGATCTCCCGCACCTCTGGAATGAGGGCGGCGTGGTCGTCCCTGCGGGGGTCGGCGGTGTACAGCCCGTCGATGTCGCTGAGCAGCACCAGCAGGTCCGCCCCCACGCACTGGGCCACAATGGCGGACAGGGTATCGTTCTCCCCGATGGTGGTGGACACCCCCACCTCATCGGTGGCCACGGCGTCGTTCTCGTTGACGATGGGCAGGGCGTTGAGCTGCAAAAGCCGCTCCATGGCGTTGACAAAATTCTGCCGCCGCTGGGGAAAGCTCACATCCTCCGCCGTGAGCAGCAGCTGGGCTACGGTGTGGTTATAGGCCCCAAAAAGCTTGTCATAGGTGTACATCAGCTCGCACTGGCCCACTGCCGCCGCGGCCTGCTTGGTGGGCATATCCGCCGGCCGGCCGGGGAGGTTCAGCTTGCCAACCCCCATGCCGATGGCCCCGGAGGACACCAAAATCAGCTCGTGTCCCTGATTCTTCAGGTCGGACAGCACCTTCACCAGCGCCTCCACCCGGCGGATATTCAGCCGCCCGGTGGCATGGGCCAAGGTGGAGGTGCCCACTTTCACCACAATCTTCATTTGCTTTTCCTCGCTATCATACGAAAGTGAAGGTTATTATATCACAGCACAGGGAAAAAGGGAAGCCCCCGGAGCAAATCCGGGGGCTTCTTAGCAGCGCGGAGAAGCGGATAGCGAGCGAGCTTGGAGCGCAGCGAAGCCGAGCGCAGGGGCACGCAAACGCCCCCGAAGACCAGACTGAGACGGAGGGGAGCCGCGCTGCTCACGACGGCTCAACGCCTCCACCTTTTCAGCATGGGGAAAAACTGGTGCATCTGGGCCTTGGCCTGCTCCTGTGTCATGCCGGGGTTGCCCTGGACCATCATGGGAGCGCAGAAGTCGATCATCTCCTCCATTGTCATCTCCCCCGCGAACTGCCCGCCCTGGTAGCAGTAGGAGCAGTAATCCTCGCTGGCGGAGCCGTCCGCCTCGGTGCCGCGAGGCGTATCGGGTCCCAGGGGCATCCCGCAGGACTGGCAGAATTTCATGTCTTTGTAGTTTTCCATGGTTGGAACCTCCTTGATTTTGGATGGCTCCATTGTACCACGGCAAACCTGACAGGGCGTGTCATGTTCCCCGGCGTGGGCCCAATATATTTTCCAGCCCAGGGCGGCCAGCCGGCGGCGCAGCACATCGGGGGAGAGCACCTCCACCCCCGGCCCAAAGCTGAGCAGATAGCCGTACAGCCACTGGTCCTCGGGGAAGACCGCCTCCACCAGCAGAGAGCCGTCCTCCTGCCGCTCCACGCAGCTCTGGTCGAACTCGTCATATACCCGGTAGGCCAGGCTGGCGGCAAAGCGCAGCTTTACCTCCGCCCGGAACAGGGGCGGAATTTCCCCGGAAAACTCCATCTCCGGCGGCTCCAGCCGGCAGTGAAATACCTCCCCGGTAAGCTCCGGGGACAAAATCCGGGTCAGGCGAAAGGTGCGGTAGTCCTCCCGCTCCAGGTCGAGGGCCTGGAGATACCACCCCTGGCCCTTGTACACCAGCCGGGCGGGGAGGACCCGCCGGCGCCGGGTGGTCCCCCGGGAGCTGGCATATTCAAAGGTCAGTGTCTGGCGCTCCAGCACCGCCCGCTTCAAAAGGCGGAATTTCTCGTTCTCCTCCGCCCCCGCTCCCCACCGGGACAGATTCACCTGAAGCCAATCCTCCGGGCCCCGGCGAAACAGCGCCGACAGCTTGGACAGCGCCTGGTCCCCTTCCCGGCCGGGGAGGCTTTTCAGCGCCGCCAACAGCAGCCGCTGCTCCTCCTCCGTGAAGGCCGCCCGGTCCAGCACATACCCCGGCAGCAGCGCCACGCCGCCCCCCGCCCCCTGGGTGGTATACACCGGCACCCCTGCGGCGGACAGTGCGTCCACATCCCGCAGCACTGTGCGCTGGGACACCTCCAGCCGCGCCGCCAGCTCTCCGGCAGTCATGCGGCCCTTTTCCAGCAGGAGATAGACCATTTGAAACTGTCGGGCCGCAATGGACATGAAATCCCCTCCTTTTTTCTCCATTGTAGCACAGCAGGGCAAAAAGGGAAAGCCCCCGGACCAAATCCGGGGGCTGGTGAAGGATCGCGTATCGGGAAGGAAGTGGGCCTTATTCCGCCGGCTCCTCGCCGAAGAATTCAGCCAGTATCTCGTCGCAGTTCAATACCGCCTCGTCGTCCTCACCCATCAGGGTGGCGAGCTTGGGCATTTCCATGCCCGCATACTCGGCGAACTCAATCAGAATATCCCGCACGGCGGCCACGGTGACCAGCTCGTCGGGGTCAAAGCTGTCTCCGGGAGCCACCCGCTCCAGAATGCCGATGGACTGGGCCCAGCCGATGGCGGGGGCATACTCGTGGTCCCCAGGCACGTCGGTAAAGTCAGGGGCCGCAGCCGCGGGCTCCCCCTCGTGCCGCCACAGATAGTCCAGGAACTCCCCGCGGGTCACAGGGCCGGCAGCCAGGGGCACGGCGGGGTCGTCGATGTCGATGACCTCCTCCTCCCCCAAGTCAATTACGGGCTCATCGGGGGTGGTTGGGGTGGTTGGGGGAGTGGGAGGGGTGGGCTCAGAGGGGATCTCCTCGGTCATAGAATCCGACGTCTCGCAGCCCCGGACCAAGCAATCGCGGACACGGGTCTGGGTGCCGTCGCCGTTGTCGGTCCAGTCGCCCCAGCTACCCCAGGTATGGTTCTCATCACCATGAGTTACCACCCTGCTGGTGCCATCGCCGTTGTCTACCAGGCCCTTGCCGTCGAGGTACTTGTCGTCCAAGCTGGACACATTGCCGCCCTCCACCGACACAGAAACATTTCCGCCCTCGTCTACCACTGTAACGTCACCCTTTAGGGTGCCGTCAGTCATGGTGAAGGAGCCAGGTCCCTGGTTTGCACCACTGCCCGTCGTCCCATGTACCTGCACACCGTCGCCTCTGGCGGCAGTGTTATCGGCAATCAGTCCGCCGTTCATGGTAAAGCTGCCCTGGTGAATGCCAACGCCGCCACCGCCGCAGTTCGCACCGGTAATCCTGTTGTCAGTGATCTCGCCCTTGTTCATGACAAACTCAGCGCCGTTCTTCACCCAGACGCCACCACCGCCGCCACCGCCGCTGTTCGTTGCGGTGTTGCCCGTGATTTTGCCGCCCTCCATGGTGAACGTAGCCGCATTACCCATATTACGATTACCTACAGCCACGCCGCCGCCGTTATTCTTCGCAGTGTTGCCGCTGATTTCGCCGCCGGTCATATGAAACGCACCATTGTACACATTCACACCAGCGCCATCCTTGCCGGCGTTGCCCGTAATAACGCCGCCATTCATAGTGAAAGAACCGTTTCTTTCCACATAGACGCCGGAATTCTTGCCTCCGGTGACCTGACCGGACACCTGCTCCCCATCTTCATCCACGCGGCCGCTGTCCTCAAGGGTCAGTTTACCGCCGTTCACCCAAATCGTGGAACCTGTACCCTTTTCAGAATAATCAACTTTCCAGCCGGCCAAGTCCAACGTAACATTTTTGTCGCTGCCGATGGTGATGCTGTCTTCGCTGCCAGTATTGACAACGTCCTCCTTCAGCGTGATCTTGCCATCATCAAAAGAGAACGCGTTCCCCTGGTATGTGCCGTTAATGGCATTGTTGAGGTCGCTGAAGCTCGCTGCAAAAGACGGCAGAACCAAACCGGCGCACAGCGCCATGGAGGTGAGCACGGCAAAGCCGCGCTTACCAAACATCTTAAACATTTTCATTTTCTGTTCCTTTCTTTGCATTGCTCGGACGCAAAGAGGTCCGGCAGCCGGGCTGCCATAGATACGGCTAAGTTCGTTCCTCGCGGAACGAACTCAGGGGGACTCCCCCTGAACCACTGCCCCTTAGGCCCCATAGCTTTGCGTCCCACGGTTTCCCGTGGTTTGCCGTGCAACCGAACGAGCGTGGGTACGGATCACTCCGCCCCGACGCCTCTGGCTTTGCGTCCCATCGTTTCCAATGGTTTGCCTAAATCGCAACCCGGCCAACGTAGCATCGGAAAGGTCTCCGCTGCGGTAGTCCCGTAGCTTTGCGCCCCACAGTTTCCCGTGGTTTGCCAATGCGCCTGTGTGAACTCATCCCGCCGCCACAGGCGCCCCCTGCGGCGGGCTCCCCGGTCCGCTTCCCTCCTTTCCCTGTTGTGCCGCCTTCCGCGGCCTTGACAAGACGAGATACTTCACTGTTTTTCATTATATCACACTTCCCGGCCCACAGGACCTTTTATTTTAAAATCAGCGTTTTGACTTAAATATGCCTCCACTTTTATAGATACTGCACAAAAACATAGAAGCGTCCCCTATTGGGGACGCTTCTGGCCGGTCAATCCAATTCAAACTGGCCGGTATAGAGCTGATAATACCGTCCTTTTTCCTCCATGAGCTGCTCATGGCTGCCCTTTTCCATAATTTGGCCACCCTCAATGACCACAATGCAGTCGGAATTGCGCACGGTGGACAGGCGGTGGGCAATCACGAACACGGTGCGCCCCTCCATCAGCGCGTCCATGCCCTGCTGGATATACCGCTCGGTGCGGGTGTCGATGGAGGAGGTGGCCTCGTCCAGCACCATCACAGGCGGATCCTTCACGGCGGCCCGGGCGATGGCCAGCAGCTGCCGCTGGCCCTGGGACAAGTTGGCCCCGTCTCCGGTGAGCATGGTGTGGTAGCCTTCGGGCAGACGGCGGATGAAGCCGTCCGCGTTGGCGGTTTTGGCGGCGTTGACGCATTCCTCGTCGGTGGCGTCCAGCCGGCCGTAACGGATGTTGTCCATGACAGTACCCGTAAACAGGTGGGTGTCCTGGAGCACGCAGCCCTGGCTCAGACGCAGGGAATCCTTTTCGATGTCCTTCACGTCGATGCCGTCACAGGTGATGAGGCCGCCCTGAATCTCATAGAAGCGGTTAATCAGGTTGGTGACGGTGGTCTTGCCCGCGCCGGTGGAGCCCACAAAGGCAATTTTCTGCCCGGGATTGGCATAGACGGTCACGTCCTTCAGCACCCGCTTGCCCTCCACATAGGAGAAATCCACATGGCTCAGGCGCACCGCGCCCCGCAGCTCGGTGTAGCAGAACTCCTCGCCGGGAACATTGCGCACCGCGCCGCGGATGAGGTGCAGGCTCATCTCGCCGTCAGGGCCGGGGTATTTCCAGGCCCAGCCGTGGCCCGCCATCTCCTCCAGGCTCAGGGGAGTGAGGGAGCCGTCCTTCTCCATGCGCACCCACAGCCCGGTTTGGGAGTCCACCCCCGGTGGCAGCAGCTTGAGCCCGCTCTTCTCCTCGTCCGCCTGGCCCAGCTCCAGCAGGGCGTCGTCCTCTCCAACGCTCACGGGCACCAGCGTTATCCCGCAGCCCCGGGGCACCTTCCAGGCCCAGTTTCTGGGCCGGCCGCCGCCGGTGAATTTGGACAGGGAGCCGTTGGCGTCCTTCTCCACGGGCACCAAAGTAACCTGTCCCCGGTCCACCTCGGGCTGGGCATCCATCACCGCAAAGATGCGCTCCGCCCCCGCCATGGCGGAGAGCAGGGAGGTCATCTGCATGGATATCTGATTCACAGGCTGAGTGACCTGCCGGTTATAGTTGAGATACGTCACCAAAGAGCCCAGGGTGAAGCCGGCGTTCACACCGCTGCTCATAGCCAGGATGCCACCCAGCACCGCGGTGACAGCAAAGCCCACATTTGTCAGATTGCCGGCAACGGGCATAATGGCGGAGGAATAGAAGCCGGCCTCGCTGGCGGCGGCGCGGTACTCCTCGTTCAGTCCCTGGAACTGGGTTTTGGCCTGCGTCTCATGGGTAAACGCCTTGACCACCTTCAGCCCCTCAATCATCTCCTGAATATTTCCGTTGACGGCGCCCAGGGCGGCCTGCTGCCGGGCGTAGTATTTCCGGCTGCGCTTGCCAAACACGGTAAACACCGCCGTCACCGCCGCCAGCAGTCCCAGCGTCACCAAAAACAGCACGGGGGACAGGGAAATCATCATGGCGATGACCCCCACGAAGGTGACAACGCTGGACAGCAGCTGAATCACCGACTGCTGCAAAGCCATCTGCACGTTGTCCGCGTCGTTGGTGAAGCGGCTCATCAGCTCGCCGTGGGTGTGGGCGTCAAAGTAGCTCAGCGGCAGCTCCTGAAGCTTGTCAAACAGCTCCCTGCGCAGCCGGTTGCAGCCCTTCATGGCCAGCTGGGCCATGAGATTGGCCTGAAGGTAGGCGCACACCGAGGCCAGCGCGTACACACCGATGAGCTTTAAGCAGCCGCTCATCAGCTCGGGCAGGCGGGTCTGCCCCGCCGCCAGGGCCACGGTGATGCTGTCGATGATGGGCTTTTGCAGATAAGTGGCCGCCACACCCAGCATGGCCTCCGCCACGACGCACACCAGCACCGCAGCCAGCAGCACAGGCCGGTTGGCGATATATTTCACGGTGCGCAGCGCGGTGCGGCGCAAATCCTTGGGCTTGCCGAAGCCGCCCCGGGGCCCGCCGTGGGGTCCTCCATGGTGGCCTTGAGGCCGTCTGTTCTCAGCCATTTTCGTCCCCTCCCTCCTGCTGGGAATCATAGATTTCCCGATAGATCCTGCTGGTCTGCATCAGTTCATCGTGGGAGCCCACGTCGGCCACCGTGCCCTCGTCCAGCACCACGATCTTGTCGGCGTACTGCACGGAGCTGATGCGCTGGGCGATGATGATGACGGTGGTGCCCTTCAGATTCTCCCGGAAGGACTCCCGGATGCGCCCCTCGGTGGCGGAGTCCACGGCGGAGGTGGAGTCGTCCAGAATGAGCACCGACGGCTTGCGCACCATGGCCCGGGCAATGCACAGCCGCTGCTTCTGCCCGCCGGACACGTTCACGCCCCCCTGCTCCAAATAGGTGTCGAAGCCCTCCGGGAACGTCATGATAAAGTCGTAGGCCTGGGCGTCCTTAGCGGCCTGGATCAGCTCCTCCTCCGTGGCGTTCTCGTTGCCCCAGAGCAGGTTCTCCCGGATGGTGCCGGAAAAGAGCACGTTATTTTGCAGCACCATGCCGATGCGGCCCCGCAGGTCGTCCAGGGCATAGTCCCGCACGTCCAGCCCGTCCACCAGCACCTTGCCCCGGTGCACGTCGTAGAACCGGGGGATCAGGTTCACCAGGGAGGACTTGCCCGTGCCGGTGCCGCCCACAATGGCCACAAACTCGCCGGGCTTCACCTCCAAATTGACGCCCCGCAGCACATCCTCTCCCGCCCCTTCGGTCTGATAGCGGAAGGACACGTCCCGGAACTCCACCCGGCCTTGGGGTGCGGGCGGGGCGGACTCCCCGCCGTCGGTGATGGCGCTGTCCGCGTCCAGCACCTCGAACACCCGGCGGATGGACGCCTGGGCCCGGGTGTATTGGAGCACCGCCATGCCGATCATCATAGCGGACATGAGAATCTGCATGATGTAGCCGATGACGGTCTGGAGATAGCCGATCTCCAGCTCGCCTCCCAGCACCATATTGCCGCCGTTGTACAGCACCAGCACAGTGGCCACGGCAAAGCAGATCATCATCACAGGCTGAATGGCCACCATGCGCAGCACCGCCTGCATTCCCGCCGCGGTGAATCCGTCGTTGGCGTCCATAAACTTGGCCCGCTCCCGGTCCTCCCGGACATAGGACTTCACCACCCGCACGGCAATCAGGTTTTCCTGCACCGTCTCGTTCAGGTGGTCCAGCGTCTTCTGCATCTTCTCAAACAGGGGGAAGCAGATTTTCATCAGCAGTCCCAGCGCCGCCGCCATGAAGGGCAGCACCACGCACACCACCAGCGCCAGCTTTGGGCTGAGGCTCAAAGTCAGAATCACGCTGGCCACCGTCATAGTCACGCCCCGAATCAGCACGCGCAGGCACATAATGGCCACGTTCTGAATGTTGGTCAGGTCGTTGGTGAGCCGGGTGATGAGGGAGGAGGAGGAAAACCGGTCAATATCCGCAAAGGAGAAGGCCGTGATTTTCTCAAACTCCGCCTGACGCAGATTGGCGCCCAAACCCTGGGCGGCATAGGCGGCGCACCGGGCCGCCCAGCCACCGATCACCGTGGCCAACAGGGCCACCAGCACCATCAGCGCCCCCGACTGCCAGATCACAGTCATGCTGTTGCCATAAATGCCCTTGTTGATAATCTGGGCCATGAGCAGGGGAATCACCAGCTCGCAGCCTGTCTCCAGCACCACCAGCAGGGGAGAGCCCACGGCATACTTCTCATAGCCCTTCAGGTATATCGCAAGTCGTTTCAGCAAAGGTCACACTTCCTTTCAAAATTCTTCCGGCGTCCCTGGCAGCGGGAGCGGCGGCCCCAGCAGGTCTTTCGGGGGCTCCGCCCGTCGGTTTCCGCCGATTTGGTACAGATTTTCCAGCATCCGTTGGAGAAGGCCGCTCATCATTTCCCGCTCCTGGGGGGAGAAGCCATGGTACATATAGTCGTCCACCTGCTGAAACGCCGCCATTCCGGACTGGATAGCGTCCCGCCCCTTCCGGGTGATGGAGATGCGGTTGCGCCGGGTGTCCGCCTGATCCACCCGCCGCTTCACATAGCCCTGCCGCTCCAGCACCTTCAGGGAGGCGGCAATGGTGGGCGGCGCACTGCGCAGCCGGTCGGCCAGCTCCTTCTGGGTGGGGGCCTGAGCGGGGTCATCGGGATACCGGCTCAGCTCCCACAGCAGCCGTGGAGAGCCAATGTCCCGCAGCCCCTGCCGCACCAGCGCCGCCGCGCAGGCGTTATGGTGAGCCCGCATGAGCTGATGAAGCCGCATTCCCGTCTCATCGTCCATGGAGATTCCTCCTTACTGTCCACGTCTTATTTATTAGTGCACTAATCATTAGCACGCTTTCTATTTTAACATCTGTTTGAAAAAAGTCAAGCCGGCGACGCGAAAAAATATGGGGAATTTTTCTGAAAATTTTGTGAAAAAGTTTAGAACGAACGTTTGACATTTCGAACGACATATGGTATACTATGTGCAACAACAGGTTCTATGGATTCCGCCCCGGTGGACCTAATAATAGGAAGGAGCTTGCCTTATGGGAAAACTCACCCCAAAGCAACAGCAAATCTATGATTTTATCCTCGTTTTTGCCGAGGAGCACGGCTATCCCCCCTCTGTGCGGGAGATTGCCGCGGCAGTCAACCTGAAGTCCCCCGCCACAGTCCACTTTCACCTGAAGGGCTTGCGTGAAGCCGGGCTCATCACCCAGGCGGAGGGCAAAACCCGAGCCATCACGATCACGGACCTCAACCGCACCAAACGCGACCAAGTGCCCCTGGTGGGCTATGTGGCGGCGGGCTCGCCCATTCTGGCCCAGGAAAATATCGAGGAATACTTCACCTTCGACACCGGCGGTCTGGCCGGGGAGCACTTCGCGCTGAAGGTTCGGGGGGAGTCCATGCTGGAGGCGGGCATCCTCCCCGGGGACGTGGTGGTGGTTCACCAGCAGCCCCTGGCTCGGAACGGGGATATTGTGGTGGCCCTGTTCGAAGACGAGGCCACCGTCAAAACCTTCCGGCGGGAGAGCGACGGCCACATCTGGCTCTACCCGGAAAACTCCAGTCCCGACTATCAGCCCATCGACGGCGAGGGCTGCTCCATTCTGGGCCGGGTGGTGGCGGTCATCCGGCGGTACTAAATCAACAGGGCGGCGCTCCTCACAAGGGAGCGCCGCCCTTCGG
>OFFI01000591.1_pt1 | contig 24628 bp, 21 predicted proteins | sample 1521351 | NCBI WGS metagenome assembly OFFI01 (sample SAMEA3504119, study PRJEB24116) | mouse gut metagenome | biome: mouse gut; feature: mouse-associated habitat; material: faeces | place: Denmark | collected 2011
GAAGTCCCTGTGGGTACTAACAACACTGCCCTCCATACAGGGAATGGGGAGCTTAACTCTTTGAAAAGCTCTGTATGGCTGGACGGCATCCAGATTATGGACAGAGGAGAAATTGTCCTGCCCGAGTTGGCTGAGCTGGCGCCAAAACGATAATTCGAACGCTTTCGACTTATCACCCTGCCGCAAAGGACTGAAAACCATTGACCGAAAACAAAAAATACGCCTACTTCTCCCACCGGGAATGTAATTTTTTCCCCTGCCACCCGGACGCGGAGCCGGAAAATTTCAACTGCCTGTTCTGCTACTGCCCCCTCTATCCTCTGGGGGCCGGGTGCGGAGGCCGCTTTGCGGTCCTGCCCGACGGGCGCAAGGATTGCAGCGGCTGTCTGTACCCCCACTTGCGTGAGAGCTATGAGGAGATTGTCCGCAGGTGCGGCGAGAACTCACACACCTCTCTCCCGTCCGGCCGCCAGCAGCCAGCACCACGCGGGCAGCAGGTAGAGGTAGAACGCCAAGGGCAGGATCGCCGCCCCCACCTCCATGGTGGTGAGGGGAACGGTAGCTGCGATGGCCCAGGGCACCAGTCCCGCCAGATTGATGACTGAATTGCCGATGTTCTCCGCCAGGTCCAGGGCGGGCAGACGCCGCCTGCGGTACTCCTCCCCCAGCAGCTGCCCGCTCATCACGATGCCCACCGTCTGGTTGCAGAACAGGGCGCAGCAGCCAAAAGACACCGCCACGTGGGCGCCGAACAGTCCGATCCGCCCTGCCAGCGCCCCCACCCGGCCGGTCACCGGAGTCAGCAGGCCGGTGCCGTTAAACATGCCGGAGTAGGCGCAGGACAAAATCACAATGAGGCACACACTGACCATGGAGATCAGTCCGCCCCCGGACATCAGCTCCGCCAGGGCCGGCAGCGTCGGACGGTACCCCATCACGCAGCAGTGAAGCACCGCCCCCAGAGGCAGATGCTGGACCAGCAGGGCACACCCTGCCGCCAGCGCGCAGCTCACCGCGATGGAGGCCATGGCGCTCACCTTTACCCATGGCAGTATGAGCAGCGCCGCCGCCGGCAGGACCGGGGGCCAGGTGAGAGAAAAGCCCTCTTCCAGGGCGGCTACAATCTGGGCATCCACTTGTTGAATGGGAAAAAGGAAGGACAGCCCCCCGTAGAGAACCAGGGAAATCAGAAAGGGGACAGGGGTGCTTTTCCACATGCGCAGCTGAAAGTCACGCTGGTCCACCCCTGCCACCGCCGACGTCAATGCCGCAGAGGAGGAGGCGGGAGACAGCCGTTCCCCAAAGTAGATCCCAGACATGATGGCCCCTGCCGTCACTGCCAGGTTGGCGCCGCCGCTGCAGGCAATGGTCATCAGAATGACGCCCGCCGTCCCTACCACGCCAAAACAGCTTCCAAAGGCCAGACTGAAGGCAGACGACAGCAGAAAAGCTACCAGAATGAAGGTGTCCGGCGTAATGAGTCGGACACCGATCCAGACGAAAAAGGCCACCGTCCCCCCCGCGCGCCACAGGGCGGTAAGCAGCCCCAATAAAAGCAGAATGCGCAGCACCTTCATGGCTGTGACCATCCCGCTTCCCGCCATCTTCATCAAACTGCCCGCAGGCGTCCCCCGCCGCAGGCCTACCGCGAAAAAGCAGACAAACCCAACCAACAGCGCCCAGAACAGGGACAATCCCTTTGCCATACACCCCGCTACACAGACCAGAAATACCCCGAATGCCGCCAATAAATCCATAGTATTCTCTCCTATTTTGGTATACAGGGCATTGTACCACCTTCCTTACGGTTTGTCACCCCTTTTTTGTGCTTCCAGTGATGGGCAAGCCCTTCGCCGCCGGCATGGCAAACAGTTTCGGATCATTGGGACGCAAAACACACAGCAGGAGCGGACGCTGCCCGGATGATATCCGGCGCGCATTCCGCTCCTGTTTTCTGTGTTCTTCGTTTTTTCTTCCGTCTCTTCCGGCAGCCTTAAATCAAACCAGCAAGCTTGGGAATCATGGTAATGGTTGCCGGGACATAGGTGCAGAAAAGCAAAACTGCAATTTCCACAATGATCATGGGCAGGACCGACTTCATCAGACGGGATACCGGGACATTGCCCATATTGGCCCCCAAAAACAGGCAGCAGCCAAAAGGCGGAGTGGCAACACCCATTGTCAAATTCAGAACAAAAATCACCGCAAAGTGAAGAGGATCCACACCAGCCTGAATGGCAATGGGGGCAAAAATGGGAGCGAAAATCATAACGTTGGCCGTGGACTCCATCAGACAGCCCAGGATCAGACCGATGATATTGACCATCAGCAAAATCAGAATTTTGTTGTTGCCAAACGCAGACAGCCAGCCAGCCATTACCTGGGGGAAGCTGGACATGGCCAACAGCCACGAAAAGGGCTTGGCAATTGCTACAATCAGAAGAATGCCGGCGGCATTCATAATACCGATGCCGAAACTGCTGCGCAGCATTTCCAGGGTGACCTTGCGGTAAAAAATCAGACCCAGCAAAATAGCGTAGACACAGGCTATGGCGGCAGACTCGGTAGCGGAGAACTTCCCGGAGAAGATGCCGCCCAAAATGATAACGGGAGTCGTCAGCGCCGGAATGGTGCGCAGCGTAACCTTGGCCGCACTCTTAATCGTATATGTGTTTTCCGAACGTGGCAGCTTGTCCCTCTTGGTCACATAGTATACATATGCCATCAGGCCCAATCCCAGCAGACAGCCCGGAATTATCCCGCCTACGAACATGGCTCCGGTGGACACACCCATCATCGAGCTGTATACCACCATCAGAATGCTGGGGGGAATAATAGGACCAATTACGGACGCCGCTGCGGTAAGCGCCAGAGAGAAATCTTTTTTATAGCCCTGCTCCTCCATTTTGGGGACCAGCAATGTGCCGATAGCAGCCATATCGGCAACAGCCGAACCGGAGATGGCAGCAAAAAACACGTTCGCCAGTATGTTGACATAGCCCAGTCCGCCCCGCAGCTTGCCTAACACCACATCGCAGAAGGCCACTATGTCGTCCACTATGCCGATGCGCATCATCAGCTCGCCGGCCAGCATAAACAGGGGAAGCGCCAGCAGCGTAAAGCTGTTGACTCCCTGGAAAAACTGCTGAAAAATCAACACCATGGGCACACCGCCCCAGAGATGGAGACAGACCACTGCCGACAGAGCGATACTGAATACTACCGGAAGCCCCATGAAGAGAAACAGAAACATAAGAGGAATCATAATGATGCCTACAGTCGTCGATTCGATCATTCTGCCACATCCCCCTTCTGTACGTCAGCGCCTGTCATGGCAGCTGTATCAAGTTCAAACACGGCACACAAGCGATAAATAAATTTTTCAACGGTAAACAGCAGCATCAGCGCGCCGCCTATTTCCATCCCGACAAGAGGAACCGCCTGGTTGGTAGGCATGGTCAGCGCCCGGTAACCCATATAGGTAAAAATGGAAGAGTAACCTTCCCGAAGAAAGACCAGCAAAAAAATGCCGCACAGGAACAGAATCACACAATCTGCCACCGCTCTGGCCTTTTTGCCTAACCGGTCTACCAAAATATCCAAGGTGACCAGATCTCCCCTGCGAAGCATCACAGCCCCTCCGATGAAGGCGGAGTCAACCAGACACCAGCGCGAGAACTCGTCGGTCCAGATAAAACCGCCATTTAGAAACAGCCGCACATATACCCCCAGGGTAATGGCGCACAGCATTGCCACCAGCATGAGAATCGCTGCGAACAGAGCGATTTTTTCAAACATATCCGCAACCCGGTGGATGACCTTAATGCATTTCCCCACATTCAAACTCCTTTCTGTCTTGACTGGAATCCAAGCCGTATTGACACGGCCAAAGACAAGAACTGCCCCCGCCCCGCAAGGGCGGGGGCAGTGTGAATCACCCTGCGCAAAATTGGCCCAGAAGCGTTCCGCTTCGTGTTAGCCCTTTGCAACCTCTTTCACATGATCCAGGAACTCCTGGCTTACCAGACTGCCCACAAACTGATCCCAGACACTGGCGGAAGCCTCATTCCACTGGGCCAGCTGCTCATCGTTCAGGTCAATGATCGTCTTGCCGGCGGCGGTGATGGTATCGCGGTATTGATCATACAGATCACCCCAGAGGCCCACCTTGTACTCCTCAGCCTGACGGGCACAATCCGCCACAGTTTTGAACAGTTCAGAGTCCAGTCCGCCCAGCTTTTGAATGGCGGCAGGGCCAATCATCTTAGTGGAAAACACCCAGCTCTGATAGTTGTAGGTGAAGTAACCAGTACATTCCTCCAGCTTACTGGTGGTCACGTAGGCAGGCTGAAGGTAATAGCCGTCGATCATATTCTGCTGCATGGCGCTGTACAGCTCAGAGAAAGCCACCGGAGTGGAACCCGCTTCCCAGGCGGTGAACAGGGCCATTTCCACCTCAGAACCGGTACTGCGCAGCTTTGTGCCGGCCAGATCAGAGGGGACGTATACCGGGGTATTGGAGCAGACGCAGCGAGGCTCGCCGCCATCAATATCCAGCATCAGCGGATAGCAGCCGATGTCGTTATACATTGTCTCCACAATGGTATCTCGAATATCACTGTTTAATACATTGCGGCACTCCTCAAGGCTGTTGAAAAGACCGGGCAATTCAGTCCACGCCAGTGCGCTGGAGAAACCGGCCAGGTTGCCGGAAGAACATTTTGCAATGTCCACTGTCCCGGAGATGCAGGCCTGCGTAATGTCTATATCTGAACCCAGAGTCCCGCTGCCATACCACTGAATCTCCACCTGGCCGTTGGTGGCCTCCTGGACCAGTTCATTAAACTTAGCAGCGCCCAGACCGTCCACGTCGTTGTCGTTGACTGTATCCGCGTAGCGCAGTACAATCTTGTCGGCAGGGGCAGGAGAGGGAGTTCCGCTTCCAGAGGTGTTGGAGGGGGTACTGCCGCTTCCAGAGGGGGCGCAGGCCGCAAGGGAGACTCCCATCGCCAGAGTGCAGGCAAGAGCAACCAGTTTTTCCATTTTTTTCATGTTTATTCTCCTTCCTATGTTTGGGCACTTTTTTTATTTCTTGGAGGTTCCGGTTGATGAAATCCCGTTCTCCAACGTTCTCTTAAGGTTTTTCTATACTCTCTGCGCTGGCAAAACAGAAATTGGGGTCGCTACGATCAATATTGTAGACAGCCCGGATGCCTTCTTCCACCTCTAATGCGCAGGGGGCACAGCCTTCGCAGATCAGATGAACCTTGTCCGCCTTATCCGCTTCTTGGCTGGTCTTATTGTAAAGAGTCCTGGTGCATCTGCCAATAAAACACATATTCTTGAAGACGACATCTTCCGGCAGCGTTGTGCCAACACATACCTGAAGATCTTTAAACTTGGGAAGATCACCAATGGCATTCATCCGCCCCAAAGCAATCATCAGCGTGGAAATACAGCCGCAGCAAGCATTTTCTGTATAAATCTCTACTCCGGGGAATTCCTTAATGTCAGAAGTGGCAGGCCGGAACGGACGGCGTATCTCAGCAATATCATCGCCCAGCAGCTCGATGTCCTTAAGATCACAACTGCCCAGCCCCATCTCCACGGCGCAGCACAGGTGCTTTACATCTTCCAAGGGCATTTCCATGATGTTCAGCGCGACACCATCTACGGCCAATGTGTTTTCGCCAGCCATAATGATGCCCAGAGGGACAGGGGTTCCTTCCGCCGGGCCCAGGCCCTCCTGCGCGACCAGTCCATCCACAATGGTCAGCACCGGAGGCATGACGCACAGCATATCGGCAATGGCCTGGTGAAGCAGAATTTTATGAAACCGGCGTTTTTCATTGGGGGCGATCGCTCCCTTCAGGTTCTTACTTGCACAGGTCGCGTTGGTCATCGCATGCGTCTTGATGACGGGAAGATTAATCACCAGATCCACGTCGTACATGGTCTGAGCCACCTTGACTTTGTCAATCTCACGAAAACGCGGGTCCGACTTCTCCACCATACGGTCCAGGTTCAGGTCGATGGTTTTCACATTGAGTCGGTCTGCCATAGCCTTTACACCGGTCTCTTCAAAGATCCGGGTGGTGCCAATGTGGGCAGTACCGCAGCCATCTCCGATTGTGATGTCCGTCACTCCCATCTCTTGAAGCAGCAGGACCACAGCTTCCTGCACCTCCAGAGAGGTTACCGCACCGCTGCCCGGGACCAAGAGGCCGGTATAGTTGGGTTTCAGCAGTACCCGCTGTCCGGGCTGAACAAACTTTTTCAACCCGCCGATCAGGTCCACCGCTTTGCGGACCGTCTCCTGGACTGTCATCTCTCTCTGCCGGACAATGGAAACTTGGTATTTCTTTTCCATGGCTGTATTCCTTTCTGAAAATTAGCGCGGCAGAAACTCAAACTCTGAAATATATGGGAGAAACCGCAAATTCTGCTTTCTCATCTCTGCCCGCTTGCTTTTGTGCCATTTTAACCAAATCAACTTCTGGAATAGCGGCTGACTTCATTATATTACCGATTGTTCTTCTAGTAAAGCACTTGTTTTTAAAGATATAGTTAATCTTTCACTTATGCAATAATTGAAATCGGAACAGCAAAAGGCCGCCGCTTTGAAAAGAGGATATCTCACTTCATATGGGCAATAATCGCATCAAAGAATTCTTCCGAGTTTACCGCACGAACACTTACCTTCGGGTCGGCCAGATTGGCCAGATCCTTGGTCATGATCCCGTCGTTAATTGTTTGCAGGCAGGCATGTTCCAGCCGCGCAGCAAAACCGGAAAGCGCCTCATTTTTGTCCAGCTCTCCTCTGCGGCGCAGCGCCCCGGTCCACGCGAAAATGGTGGCAATCGGATTGGTGGAAGTTTTTTCTCCCTTTTGCCAGCGGTAGTAATGCTGCGTCACCGTACCGTGAGAGGCTTCAAACTCCATGGTGCCGTCAGTGGAAACCAGCACAGAGGTCATCATGGCCAGAGAACCGAAGGCGGTAGAGACCAGGTCGCTCATCACATCGCCGTCGTAGTTCTTCAGGGCCCAAATGAAGCCCCCCTCACTGCGGACGCAGCGCGCAATGGCATCATCAATCAGTGTATAAAAGTATTTTAGGCCCAGCTGTTCGAATTTAGTTCGGAAATTTTTCTCATACTCCTCCTCAAATATCCTGCGAAATTGCCCGTCGTATACCTTGGCAATGGTATCCTTGGTAGAAAACCAGAGATCCTGCTTCATATTGAGGGCATACGTAAAGCAGGCCTGGGCAAACTCTCGAATGCTGTCATCCAGGTTGTGCTCCGCAGCCCAAATGGCAGGGCCGTCGGTCGTTTTGACTACAACAGATTGTTCCTGGCCGGAGACTGCGTGAAATGTCATCGTGCAGGTGCCCGGCTCCTGGGAATGAAACCCCACGCTTTCGTAAACATCCCCGTAGGCGTGGCGCGCTACCGTGATCGGCTTCTTCCAAAAACGAATGGCAGGCTTAATGACATCCGTTAAAATCGGAGTGCGGAACACTGTGCCGCCAATGATGGAGCGAATGGTCACATTGGGGCTTTTCCACATCTGTGTCAGCTGAGGGAATTCCTCCATCCGCTGTTTATTGGGCGTGATCGTGGCGCATTTAACAGCAACACCATATTTCTTTGCAGCCATTGCGGAATCCACCGTGATTTGATCAGCGGTAGCATTTCGATTGAGTAAGGACAGATCATAATACTCAGTTTTTAAATCCACATAGGGCGCAAGAAGCTTCTCCTTGATCATGTCCCATAGCACATGGGTCATCTCGTCGCCGTCCATCTCTACAATAGGCGTTGTCATTTGAATCTTTTCCATCATAATCCCTCACTGTTCCCGACAGGCGGCGTAGTAATTCATAAGACAGCCTGCCAAAATGATTTGCTTTTCCCTTGGCGTCAGTCCCTTAATATAAAGCATCAGCTCTTCCGTTGCGCCATACTTTCGAATCACCTTGGAGGGAATGGCCTCCTGGCCCTGTTGGATGGCGGTACGGATATTGGGTACAAAAATGCAGTCTCCAGGTTCATATACAAATGCAGTATTTGGGTCCAGCGTAAAGGGCAGGATACCCCAGTTAATACAGTTGCTCCGGTAACGCTTTGTGGCATACTCATAGCAAATATTTCCCAGTCCACCCAGCACCTTTTGGCAGGACGCGGCCTGTTCCCGGGCAGAACCGTCCCCCGGTTTATTGGCAAACACGCAGGAGCCAAATTGGGTATGGCCCAGAAGCGAGTCAGCGTTCCCTACAGCGTTCAAAACATGTGCCAGCTGCTCAGGCACTGTCCCGCCGCGGCGCACCTCCTCCAGCTTCATGACAGCCTTCGCCCTCCCCACATATTCGGGAACCCGTCGAGACAGCGCAAATTCAGACAGTCGGATAGGATTGGACCGATAAGATGAGGTTTCCCCGGACGGAATCAACTCATCCGTGGTAGTAACCGGGTCATGTATGACTGCCGCCAATTCCAACAGAATATGTTCCGCCAGAGGGTGGATTTCAGGCCAGTCAGTAATATTGGGGCCCATGATCAGTTCCACAGAGGGGTCCGCCTGTCCAAACCCGCAGTACAGCCGATTATCATAGGATGTTCTGTCAAAATGGTAGGAGTGGCGTTGATAGTCGTATGCCAAATCAGTGGCGGCGGTTTTACCGCCGTTGGCCGCTGTAGCAGCAATAGACCGTGCATCCATCAGGCAAACGCCTGCAAACTGCCCTTCGCCAGGTTTAGACCCTTCGCGATTGGGGAAATTGCGGGTGGTATGCCGCAACGACAGGCCATTGTTGGCCGGAACATCCCCTGCGCCAAAGCAGGGGCCGCAAAAGCTTGGCTTTAAGATTGCGCCGGCAGCCAGCAGATCGGCAGCCGCGCCGATGCGCGTCAGCTCCAGAGACACAGGGACAGAGGTGGGATAGACAGACAGCGCAAACCTCTGGTTCCCTACGCTTGCCCCGCGGAGAATCTGAGCCGCCTCATCGATGTTGTCAAACAGTCCGCCTGAACAGCCGGCAATGATCCCCTGATCGGCCCAGACAGAATCACCATGGATTTTATCCTGAAGATGGATGTCAGCCTTTGGAAAACGCTGCCGCCCGTCGGCCTCCACCTTGGCCAAAAGCTCTTGTGCCCTCTCCTGGAATTCATGAATGGTGTACACATTGGAAGGATGGAAGGGAAGCGCAATCATGGCCTCTATCTTGTCCAGCTCAATATGTATCATGCGGTCATAATAGGCGACGCTGCCGGGATGAAGCGGTGTGTAATCTTGTGGACGCTGATGGGTCGCGTAAAAACTCTCTGTTTCTTCGTCTGTCTCCCAGATGGAGGATAGACAGGTTGTCTCAGTCGTCATAACGTCAATTCCATTGCGGAAGTCTATCGGCAGCGCACTTATGCCGGGTCCGACAAACTCCAACACTCGGTTGTTCACAAAACCAGAGGCAAATGTGGCGCGAATCAGCGCCAAAGCAACATCCTGGGGTCCAATTCCTCTTTTCGGACTGCCTGTCAGGTATACCAAGACCACATCAGGCGGCTTTACATCCCAGGTGTTTTTCAGCAGCTGCTTTACCAACTCAGGTCCGCCCTCTCCAACCGCCATTGTCCCAAGCGCGCCATAGCGGGTGTGCGAATCAGAGCCCAAAATCATTGCGCCGCATTTCGCCATCTCCTCACGAGCGTAGGAGTGAATGACACTCTGGTTGGCAGGCACGTATATCCCGCCATATTTTTTCGCCGCTGACAGACCAAATAAATGGTCATCCTCATTGATCGTGCCTCCAACCGCACACAAGCTGTTATGACAGTTCGTCAGTGCGTAAGGGATCGGAAATTCCTTCAGGCCGGAGGCCCTGGCCTGCTGGATGATCCCCACATAGGTGATATCGTGGGAAACCATGGCATCAAACCTGATCCGCAGCTGCTCAGGGTCAGAGGATACATTGTGCGCCTGCAAAATACGATAGGCCATTGTATTCTGCCGCGCCTGTTCCCCAGGGACAGCAGCCCTGTCACAGGGGATGCCGTCCACCAAAAAAACGCCTTTGTCTTTGCATGTAACCACGGGCTCATCTCCTTCCATTCTTCGCTGGATATAGAAGGGCGGCGCGGGCCGCATCGCTGCGTGCCCCGCACCGCCGCAAATTGGTCAGGGTTGAATTGAAATTCGGCGGATATCGTAATACTCCTCCAGGGACCACTTTCCCCGGTCGCAGCCAAGTCCGCTCTGCTTAATCCCGATATGAGGCATGTTGGGACCGGCCCCCGGTTGATTGACCTGGAGTTCGCCCACCTCAACCTCCTCCACACACCGGCCTATGACCCGGGAGTCGTGTGTAAACAGATATCCGGTCAGACCCAGCTCGGTCTTGTTCGCCCTCTCAATCACCTCATCCAACGTTTTAAACGTCAGCACAGCATAGATGGGGCCAAAAATCTCCTGCTGTGTAATGGACATTTCATCCGTTACGCCATCCAAAACAGCGGGAACAAAGAACGCTCCATTTTTCAGAGACTCCGGCAGCTGGGGGATCCCTCCGCCATAGAGAAGCTTCGCTCCCTCGCCCCGGGCCTGCTCCACCAGGGAAATCATACGGTCTCGGGTTTTCACATTGATCATGGGGCCCATGGCGTCAGGCATATCGTCGCTCCAGCCCACTTCGATTTTTTCCACGTAGGACAAAAGCTTCTCTACAAACGCCTCGTGGATGGACTCATGGACAAAGATACGGTTAATATTTGCACAGCCTTGACCACTAATTCGGATTTTACGGTCCGCCACATATCTCGCTGTCTCCTCCAGGTCGCAGTCCGGCATAACAATACAAGGTGCATTCCCGCCCAGCTCCATGGAGAATCGCTTGATCGAGGTAGCGGCGTTCTGCATAACCTCCACGCCCACAGCGGAGGAACCGATTACAGCCACCATGGCGGGTATTTTGCTCTGGCTCAGATGATTGCCAATCACGCTGGCTTTGCCGGTTACCAGGTTGACTACACCGGCGGGAAGCCCGATCTTCTCGCACAGCTCACCAATTTTTAAGCTGGCCAATGGAGTCTCGGTGCTGGGCTTCAGTACGCAGGTACAGCCTGACGCCATAGCAGGGCACAGCTTCAGGCCCACATTGCTCAGAGGCATATTCCAGGCCAGATGTCCCAGAACAACGCCCACCGGCCGCTTGAGAACCACATGGAAATTTCCCCGGCGACCGCCGTACTCCGGAATATCCGTGCCATAGACTCCCTTGGCCTCTTCAGCATAGTAGCCGAAGTAGCCGATAAAGGCGTTAAAGTCGTTTCCCGCTTCCTTATAGGACTTGCCGCCCTCTTTGGCCATCAGATCAATAATAGCTGTTTTTTCTGCAAGACAGGCGTCCTTCAGCTTCATCATCCAGCCGATGCGCTCGTTCAGACTCAGACGGGACCACGAAGGAAACGCCGCCTGTGCAGCCTCCAATGCCCGATCCGCCTGCTCAATAGAAGCAGTGGAAATGGTCTCCAGCAGTTCGCCGGTGGCGGGACAAGTGACGTCCAGCTTGTCCCCTGCCCCCGTTTCACACGTTCCGTTAATATAAAGTTTATACATAACTTCAAGCCTCCTCCTTGATCGCTTTCGCTATAGGGCAGCAGAGAGTCCCTTTCGCAGTCGACAAACGGGCACCCTCTGCTCCGGATTTGGATCAATAAGCGTTCTTGTAAATGTTGACCAGATCTTTCACTGTCCCCTTGCAGGGATTCAAGAAGAACGGCTTGCCCTGGATGCAGTCCTCCGCCATCTGTTCAAACTTTGCGGGGTCGACCTTGGCATCCTTCAGACTGCGGGGCAGACCGGTATCGGCACACATCTCGGCAATGGCCTCACATGCGGCCTTGGCCGCCTGGATATCCGTCATATTGCGGGTGTCCACTCCCATAATTTCCGCCACCTTGGCAAACTTTGCAGGATTGGCTCGCCAAGTGTATTTTACCACATGGGGAAGCATAAGGGCATTTGCGGTACCGTGTGAGATGTGGAAATGGGCGCTGAGAGGCTTGGCCAAACCGTGGACAATACCAAGCGCGGCCTGAGACAGACACATACCGCCCAGGGTGGCGCCGATCAGCATGGCCTGACCGGCCTCCGTGTTGCCCGGATTGGCTACAAACTGGCGGATATGCTCAGAAATCAGCCGCATCCCCTCCAACGCCATAAAATCGCTGAAGGCCCAGGCCCCATTGGTGGAAATATACGCCTCAAAGCAATGGGTGAACGCGTCAATGCCGCAGCCGGCCGCCACAGGTCCCGGGACAGTGGCCATCATCTTGGCGTCCAGAATAGAAAACACCGGAACATAGAAGGGACTCTGCGCCCGAACCTTTTTCACGTTGTCGGTATCATTGATGGCAATGTTCCAGCTGGACTCGCTGCCAGTGCCGGCGGTAGTCGGAATGGCAAAACAAGGCGCCGGGGTGTTCTTATACCGGTTTACCCCGGTGTAATCCCCTTTGTAGTCCAGGATGTGGGTACCCGGATTGGCAATCAAAATCGAGGCAGCCTTGGCGGAGTCCATAGAACTGCCGCCGCCTACGCCCAGAACACACGTGGCCTGCTCCCGCAGACCAAGCTCGCCAATGCTGTCCATCAGGTGCGCAGAGGGGTCAGCCTCAATTTTGTCAAAGACCACGTAGTCCAAACCCGCGTCTTTCAAAGACTGGGTAACGGTGTCAAGCACGCCAAGCTTAACCAAAATCTCCTCCGTGACTACCAGGACCTTGCCGCAGCCGCGCTTCTTAATCTCTTCGCCGATGGTGGCTGCCAAGCCTACGCCGCAGTTTAGTCTGCCCTGGTTGTGAAAATGGCCGGGATTTGTGTTCAACATAGAAAACACTCCTTTTCGTAATATTGACTTGTTGACAGGTAACCTATTTTACACGGGTAGCTTCGATGACATCCTCGTTGATCTCCAGGCCAAAGCCGGGCTTATCCTGCATGGTGATCATGCCCGTCTCAGCATCAAAGTCCATAGGCAGAGGCGTCAGGTCCCAACGCAGGGGATTGCGCTGATCCTTGGCCCAGTCTGCCTGCATGTGCTCGAACATATAGCAGTCTGTAAACGCAGCGGCGATATGTAGCGTGGAGGCCAGGCACACGGCGGAACAACTGCCCGTATGGGTAAGGTATTTGACGTTATAGGCATTGGCAAGACCATGGATCTTCAGGGCCTCGGTAACACCGCCGCAGCGGCAAATATTGGGCTGAATAATATCAATTTTGCCCTGGGTAATCAGCTCTTTCGCGCCCCAACGCAGGAAGTGGGCCTCGCCGCCGGCAATGGGTACACTCAGGTTCTCGGACAGCTGGCGATAACCGTCATAGTCGTCGGGCCTGACGGGCTCTTCAAACCAGCGGACATTACACTCCTCCAATACCTTCCCCACCCGAAGGGCCGTCTTCACATCATACCCGCAGTTGGCGTCTGAAGTGAGTTCAATATCGTCGCCCACCACCTCGCGTACAGCGCGTACGGTCGCCATATCGTTTTCAGGAACCTGGCCAATTTTGATTTTCATGGAACGGAATCCGGCGTCCTTGAACTTTTTGGCAGTCTCCTTAACAACCTCCAGCCCACGGAACCGGATCGAGGAGGCATACGCCAAGAAGGACGGCCGGCCAGAGGCCCCCAGCAGCTTATAGACCGGAACATTCAGGGCCTTGCCTTTGATATCCCACAGGGCGCAGTCAATGCCAGAAATCGCCTCAATGTAGAAGCCCTGGTAGTGGCCCCGGTTCATCATAGCACCAAACATCAGCTCCCAGATTTTTTCCGTATCAAAGGGATCCTTTCCAATCAGCAGAGGAGAGATGTAGTTGACAATATCCCGAGTAGCGGTGGGGGAAAACCGAACCATGCACTCCCCCCAACCAGTTATACCCTCATCAGTCTCCACCTTAACCAGGGTAGCCCGGTATTCTTTAAATACCAGATGCTCCAGTTCGCTGGCGTAGGGGATACTGATTGGCGCCTTAATGGGATTTTTGATCTCCTCTACACAGGTTATTGCTTCTACTTTGGTGATTTTCATGCTGACAGCTCCTCCTTAAAATGTATCATTCTTAAAACACTCTGAAATGCAAAGCCTTAGGTCGGCAGCATATCAAATACGGCAAAATCGTGGCCGGGCAAAATTTTTGCCCCTTGTTTTTCCAAGCTTTCCAGCTTTGCAAAGGATTGGTAATAGTCATTCAGGCTGTGGCAAATACCAGCTGGAATGCGCTTTGTCCAATTTTCCATGCAATTAATCAGATCTCCAGTGATCACATAGGGTCCATTTTTCGTTTCCACTACTATCCCCTGCGAACCAGGCGAGTGACCAGGCAGGGGAATCACCCGAATGCCTTCCGTTATGGTCTTCTCTCCATCCAGCAGGCGAAGCTGGTGGTAATACTTTAAGAAATAGGGCAGTTCATCCTTGACATTCGTCTCATAGTGCTTCGCATCTGGCGGGCAGGGGTCTAACGCGTAAAAGAGCTCACTGCGCTGCACATAGACCGGAATGGCAGCAGGCAGCTCCAGAACACCTTTGGCGTGATCCCAATGCAGATGCGTAAGAATTACCATCTCCAATTCCTCAGGCCTGGTGTGATACCTGGCAAGCGCAGGGATCAGATATTGATCCGGTTCACGCTTGATCGGATTGTGATGCCGGGAACTCCACTCTAAGTCGCCGCTGATTCCGGCATCTACCAGGATTTTGCGCCCCGCAGCCTCATCCTGAAGTAAAAACGCCGTATGGGGAACATCAAAGCGTTCGCTGGACTCCGGTCCCTGCTTCATAATAAAGCCGCCCCGCCATACCGTCGTAACGCCCAGACACAAAGGAGTGATTGCCCACATAGCTTGTCCTCCATTTCCGGGGATACCCCCTTTTCGTAAGAAACACGTTTTGTTTCTTCCAATACAGCCTGTCTGTTTCGTCATACCGTATAAAAGTCTTCTGAAACAGGCTGCATCTTTAATCATATTGTACACGCTGTTCAAAATTTAGTAAAGTAGATTAATTTTAATTAGTTCATAATTATTTTGTTATGAAAATCAGAGTAAAATAAAATATGCCATCAGCTTGCGTTTTTGTACTCCATCGTCTATTATAGAATTAACGCTATCGTATCTCTCCGATTGTAGACAATGCGCTACCAAAGGCGGGGTCTCTACATGTCCCCCGTCAGGATTGATCCCCTGCTGTTCCACTTTTTATACGTTATGACGCTGCTATCATCCGAACAAAAATCTTCATGTGGGGAGGACATGGTATGACATTGCGACACCTGCGGATTTTTATTGAGGTCGTCAACTGCGGAAAAATGAGCGAAGCCGCATCTCGCCTTTTTGTCTCCCAGTCGTCCATTAGCCAGGCGGTCTCAGAACTGGAGGAACACTATCACATCAAGCTGTTTGATCGGCTGTCCAAACGCATTTTTCTGACCTCCGCCGGGGAGGAGCTCTATGGCTTGGCCTCCAAGGTGATATTGACCTATGATGAAATGGAACGATATATGGAAAATATCACGGATCGTCAAGTGTTAAATGTGGGAGCAACGTTTACCATTGGCGCAACTATTTTAATGCAGTTGTTTCGTGCTTTGAGAGTTGAATGTCCCAACGTAAGCACAAAAGCCATTGTTGACAGGACCTCGGTGCTGGAAAGGCAGCTTCTTCGGGGAGAGTTGGATGTTGCCCTGGTGGAAGGAGCGATTAAAAGTCCGGACTTATTGGTCTGTCCGGTGATAGAGGATGAGCTGGTGCTGGTTTGCGCCCCTGGCCATCCCTTCGCCAAACGAAAGCAGGTGAGTTTGAAGGAACTGGAGGGACAGGATTTTATTATGCGTGAATCCTCCAGTAAAACCTGGAAAATCTTTGAAAGCTACTTGCTCCAAGGTAATGTGAAAGTGACCGAGAAGTGGATCTGCAACAATCTGGAAACCATCAAAGCGGCGGTGATCGGCGGCTACGGTCTGTCGGTACTGTCCGCGCGATATATCCGCGAGGAAACCAAAAAAGGGACCATGGTGGAAATTCCCATTAAAGATGTGCATATGCTCCGGGACTTCTCGCTGGTATATCACAAAAGTAAGTATCCGTTTTCCGCTTTCCAAAAATTCATATCGCTGTGCCAGGAATATGGAAAGCACCCGGAAAGCTTTGAAGTATTACAACGTGACTCAGAGGCACAATAGGCTCGCTGCCCTTAAAACACATTTCAATCAACAGCAGTCAGACCGCACCTCGGCTTCCTGTGGAAGTGAGGGGCGGTCTGATTGTTTCTCTCGCTAACGGCCAAAGCATGATCGTTTCATTTTTCCACATGGATTTGCGCTGAGGCTGCCGGAATTGTTTTTTAGTTCGGCAGATAGTCTGCAAAGCACATGGCAAATGTCAGCGAGGACAAAAAAAGTGCAAACCAAGTGCATCCGCCAAGGACAATGGGACGTATTCCATTGACAAACAAATCCTTAATTTGATTTTAAAACCCACTCCCGCCAGGGCCATGGTGACAAAAAATTTGTATCCGCTGCTGAAAAAAGGACGGAATGCCTGTTGATAAAAAATAGAATCCCTGATCAAGGTATTGGAAAATATTGTGTTAAGCGTGACAGCGGCCACAAACAGGAGAAGAAACTTTGGAACAGAGTGCCAAATTGTCTTGGCAAAGGATACATCTTGGTTTTCCCCGCGTTCGATAGACAAAAACGAAAAAATGATCACTAATACAAGAATCATTGTGGTACGAGTCACTTTGATCGTCGCCGGAAGAGAATACTGTTTCAGGTTTGCCAGGGCGGCAAATGTTTCCTGCGCGGCAACAACAGAAGATGTGTCATTAATTGCGGTCCCAGCTAAAAAGCCAAACTGAATTTGATCCAACCCTAATTGAATTCCTAAATATGGGTAGGAGAGGCAGGATAAAAGATCAAAAAGAAAAATTGCGGTCATCGCATAGGCCGTCTCTTCCTCAGTCGCCTTGATGACAGGGGACATTGTAGCGATTGCAGTTCCGCCGCACACACAAGTACCGCTTCCCACCAGAGTGCAAGTATTTTGTGAAACATGAAATATCTTTTTTCCCAATAAATTGGAAATCAAAAATGCCAGCAGCATATTGAATAATATCAGCGGCAGCGCAAAGGCAGATTGGGAAAGATCCGTGAGAGATAGGGTGGCTCCAAGACAGACAATCCCCATGCTTAAGTATTTTTTTCCCGCGTAGGCGGTTCCGGCTCGAAAACCCGGACTGAATCGTTCAGGCGGCGCCACATTGACCAGTATGACTCCAAAAATCAGCGCAGCCATTGGCGCCCCTATATACTGCTGAAATTTGCTGAAAACTGTTGCGGCAATGGCGAGAAACGTGCAGAGAATGATGGCTTCATACTTCTCTGCGCGAAATCGGGTCTCACGACTTTCTTTCTTTATAGAAAGCACATCCCCGATCATCGCGGACAAAAAAGCAATGCCAATACTGGCCCCGATCATGGTCCACGCCCGGTTGTCCATACCCAAAAACATAATATCCCTCCTTAAAAAATTCCGTCAGGCATAGCTGTTCTCTGATTGTAACGCACCGTTTAATTAATGTAAATCATTATTATCTTTAATTATTCATTAGTATTATCTTATCAATATTTCTTAACCGTTTCCTTATCGTTTTTATATGATATTTATATTTTACATAATTATTAATCAGTGCTATGCTGTTAAATAGGATAAGAAGCTGCACGCACCGCCAGTAATTTCGGTCTCTTAATGAAAAACAGCCCATTTCGTGATACACACAAGTGTAAATCTCCAATACAGGCCAAACTTGTACTACCTTTGAAACATTGGCAGCAAAATGGAAAATATAACAAAAAAGGAGAGAAGACAATGAAAGTTTTGATTGTCGGCGGCGTTGCAGCAGGGACAAAGGTTGCGGCCAGGCTCAAACGTCTTCAACCGGACAGCCAGGTTCAGATCTTGACAAAAGGATCAGACATTTCCTATGCCGGCTGCGGCCTGCCCTACTACGTGGGACATGTCATCCAGGAAAGGGAAGATCTTGTGGTCAATACGCCGGAGGCCTTCAACGCCCTCACCGGCGCTCAGGTCCGCACCGGCGTTGAGGTCATTGCGTTGGACCGCAATTCAAAAACAGTCACCGCCAAAGATCTTTCAAACGGCAAGGAATTTCAGGAAAGTTATGATAAATTAGTCCTCTCCGTTGGAGCACATCCCTTTGTACCAAACTGCGACGGCGTGGACTTGGAAAATGTTTTCCTCATGCGCACGCCAGACGACGCAGTTGCGCTGCGCTCGAAAGTAGACGCGGGACAGATCAAGCGCGCCGTAGTAGTAGGCGGTGGTTTGATTGGTCTGGAGGTAGCGGAAAACCTCTGCGCACAGGGGGTAAAGGTATCTGTCATTGATTTTGCCGCCCATGTCTTGCCTGAACTTTTGGATCCGGAGGTCTCCGCTTATGTGGAAAATGCCATGGCAGATATGGGCATTATGCCCTTTACCGGAGTGGCTCTGGAGGCAATTTCCGGCAACGGAAAAGTAGAGAAGGTGCAGACCAGTCGGCGGCCCATGAAAGCGGATGCCGTTGTGCTGGCAATGGGATTCCGCCCCAGCACGGAATTTTTACAGGATTCCGGCCTGGAGATGTTTAAGGGAACCCTGCTGGTAGATGACGGGATGCGCACAAACGATCCTGACATTTACGCTGTTGGGGATTGCGCCCTGGTCACAAACCGCTTTACCCACGCCCGGCAGTGGTCCGCTATGGGCTCCACCGCCAATATTGCAGGCAGACTGGCCGCAGCCCGGCTCTCCGGACAGGAGGTCGCTTATCCCGGCGTGTTGGGCACCGGCGTGGCCAAGCTGCCCGGAGTCAATATGGGGCGTACCGGCTTAACCGAGACCGCAGCAAAAAAGGCCGGGTTTGAGGTGGAGACTGTTATTACAGTCACCGATGACAAGGCCCATTATTACCCCGGCTCCGGCTCCTTCCTTACCAAGATGATCTGTGAAAAAACCAGTCACCGGCTTCTGGGAATTCAGGTTCTGGGAAAAGGGGCTGTGGACAAAATGACAGACATTGCTGTTACCGCCATCTCTTTGGGCGCTTCCCTGGAGGAGCTGCAGCACTGCGATTTTGCCTACGCGCCGCCCTTCTCTACGGCAATTCATCCCTTTGCGGTTACCATCAATGTGCTGCTGAACAAACTCAATGGTGAATTTGAAACCTTTACCCCGGCTGAATACGCAAATGGACAGGCTGAGGGTTATCGGATTATAGACGCCTCCATCCAGCCCTCTATCCCAGGGGCGCCCTACATAAATCTGACAGAGGTGACAGGCCCGGTTCAGGGCTGCGCCCCGGAAGAAAAGCTTCTTCTGGTTTGCTCCAAAGGTAAGCGGGCTTACCTCCTTCAAAACCGGCTCAAGCATTTCGGCTATACCAATACCCGCGTGCTTGAGGGCGGTACGCTGTTCAACACCGAGCTTAAAGTTTAAACTGACTATATAAGGAGAGGTTGATTATGCTGAATATTTCTGACGCGGAAAAGAAAGCCTTAAAGGGCAGAGGCTACATTATGACACGGGATGGGGAGCATTTTATCGCCCGCATTATCACCATTGACGGCACTATGAGCTGTGAGAAAATGAACGCACTCTGCCAGGCAGCGGAAAAATACGGAAACGGCGAAATGGCTATGACTTCCAGGCTTACTATTGAGGTTCAGGGCCTAACCTATGATACAATTGAACCCTTTAACACATGTATTGTGGAAGCCGGCCTTTACACCGGCGGCACAGGTTCCAGAGTGCGCCCTATTGTCCCCTGCAAGGGCACAGTTTGTATCCATGGGCTGATCGATACGCAGGGATTGGCACGGGAGCTTCACGAGGTTTTCTATAAAGGCTGGTACGATGTGAAGCTGCCCCATAAGTTCAAGATCGGTGTGGGCGGCTGCCCTAACAACTGCATTAAGCCCGCTTTAAATGATTTTGGAATTATGGGCCAGAAGGTTCCGGCTTATGACCCTGACGATTGCAGCGGATGCCGCAAATGCAGCGTTGTGGAGCGTTGTCCCGTTTCGGCCGCAGCGATTGATGAAGACGGCATTATGCAGATCGACCGGGATGCCTGCAACAACTGCGGAAAGTGTGTGGATGCCTGTAACTTTGGCTGTGTTACGGAGGAACAGGTGGGCTATCGGATCTTTGTAGGTGGAATCTGGGGAAAACGTCAGAGACTGGGCACCATGGTAGACGAGATTTATACCAAGGACCAGGTATTTGAGATGGTCGAACGCTCTTTGCTGCTGTACCGCGAACAGGGCCAAACCGGAGAGCGTTTCGGCGCCTTCATTCAAAGAATCGGCGCAGAGGAATTTATTCGACAGCTGAAGGCTGGCGACGTAATGACCAGAAAACAGGAAATTTTGGATGCCCCTCTCCACCTGGAGGGCGGCGCGACCTGCTAAGTCAGAGAATTCCTGAAAAAACGCACATCCTGTCGGTTGAAGTGGTGGGAGGTTCGATGGTATAGAATCCGCTTTTATAAAGCGGCACAATCGAATCTCCCCCACTTGCAAGCGACAGGATCTTTTTATTGCGGTATATTGTCCGCGCGATGAAAAAGGACGGTTTTATATGCGAAAACTCTTGTTTTTGGTCTGCCTCACCTGCGTTTTATCCGCCTGCGCGCCAAAAACCGATCAAACTTCGGTGACTGATACGACCTCGTCCACAGACGCTTCCGCTGAGGCATCTAATGCCGGCACTGTCTCTTTTACCGATGACTTAGGCCGGAAAGTCACAGTAACATCCCCGGAACGGGTAACGGCGATGATCGGAAGCTTTGCCGACATATGGTGCCTGGCCGGAGGCCGAGAACAGCTCGTGGCCGCCGCTCACGACTCCTGGACCTCTTTTGACTTGGGCCTGGACAACACTGTGGCTGATTTGGGCTCTATCAAGGAGCCAAATTTGGAAATCTTATTGTCTTCTCAGCCTGACCTCATTTTGGCCAGCTGCAATACCGCCTCCAACATCGAATTGCTGGAGACCTTTGAGAACGCTGGTATTACAACTGCATATTTTGATATTCAGAATTTCGATGACTACTTGCGGATGCTGGACATTTGTACTCAAATAACTGGTCGTCAAGATTGTTTTGAGCAATATGGCCAGTCCATCAAAGGTCAAATTCAGCTTGCGATTGACCGACAAGATCACTCCTTCCCCACGGTCCTCTGTATCCGTATTACCGGTTCCAGTGCCAAGATTAAGGGGAGTTCTGACAATGTTTTAGGTGAAATGCTTGCCGATTTAGGCTGCGTGAACATTGCAGACAGCAACAACATGCTTTTGGAAAACTTGAGTCTGGAAACTGTGATGAAGGCTGACCCGGATTATATTTTTGCGGTACTCCAGGGCTCCGATCCTGCCAACGCCCAGAAAACCTTGGAACAAACACTTCTGTCTCACCCGGCATGGAACAGCCTGCGCGCCGTGCAGGAGAAGCGATTTTATATTCTGGAACACGAACTCTATAACTTGAAGCCGAACGCTCGTTGGGGAGAGGCATATGAAAAATTGGCCGATATTCTCTATTCCAAGCCGAAACCGTAACGCTCTCCTGTTTGCTGTTATGTCTGCGGCAGTCCTGCTGGCGGCGCTGCTGAGTATCAGCATGGGAGCTGTGTCTATTTCGCCCTGGAGTGTGCTGCGCGCCCTGGTCGATCGAAACACCGACACAGTTGAGACACGGATCATACTATATTCACGCCTGCCCAGAACGCTTGGATGTCTGCTGGTGGGTATGTCCCTCGCCCTGTCTGGCGCGGTAATCCAAAGTGTGATGAATAATCCCCTTGCCGCCCCCAATATTATCGGAGTCAACTCCGGGGCTGGACTGGCTGTGGTATTATGGAGTACCTTGGCGCCACATCTGACAGCAATGATCCCCTTCGCCGCTTTCCTTGGCGCGCTGGCAGGAACCCTTTTGGTACTTCTCATCGCACAGCGCACAGGCGCAAGCAGAATCACCTTGATACTGGCCGGCGTCGCAGTATCCAATATTTTCAGTGCCGGGATTGACGGGGTGGTAACCCTGGTTCCGGACGCCTTGATCGGTTATTCAGATTTTAAAATTGGCGGTCTTGCAAACCTTTCCATGGCTAAAATCCAGCCAGCACTGTGTGTCGTCTTGATTGCAGCCATTCTGCTGATTGCACTGAGGACAGAGCTGGACGTGCTGGCGCTTGGAACAGAAACCGCGCAGAGTTTAGGGCTGCCCGTTCAGTCGCTTCGTCTGCTTCTGCTGTCTCTGGCTGCCGCCCTGGCCGGTGCGGCCGTCAGTATATCTGGACTTCTGGGTTTTGTTGGATTGATTATTCCAAATATGATGCGGCAGCTGGTGGGCGAAGAGAGCAGCGTGCTGCTGCCGGCGTGTGCTTTGGGGGGCGCCGCGTTTCTTACAGGCTGTGATCTGCTGGCACGTCTCTTATTTTCTCCTTATGAACTGCCTGTTGGCGTGGTCCTTTCTCTGTTCGGAGGCCCCTTTTTTATATGGCTTCTTCTTCGCCAGAGAGGGGGGCGTATTCCATGATCCAACTTCGGAATGTCTCTGCTCAATATGGCAGGCGGACCGTATTGAGAAATCTGTCCCTGGATATATATCCAGGAGAGGTTTTGACAATTTTAGGGCCGAACGGGAGCGGAAAGAGCACTTTGCTGCGCACTATTGCAGGGCTGCAGCCCACAGTAGAAGGACAAATCCTTGTGGATAACACGCCTGCACACCAGTTAACTCCCAGGCAGTTGGCGCAAAGACTCGCGTTCCTGCCTCAAAGCCGTACTGTTCCCAATATTACGGCTCTCAGGATGGTACTGCACGGTCGCTTTCCCTATTTGGGCTACCCGCGTCGATACCGCGGCAGAGATTATCAGGCCGCAAAGCAGGCCCTGGAGCACGTGGGCGCCCTGGAACTGGCCGACCGTCCGGTCCCCTCTCTCAGCGGCGGTCAGCGGCAAAAAGTGTATCTGGCCATGGCATTGGCCCAAAACACACAGACTATTTTGATGGATGAGCCCACCACGTATCTGGATATCCGCCATCAATTGGATGTGATGAAAACAGCCCTGGGTATGGCTGATCAGGGTAAATCGGTGGTGTTGGTACTCCATGATTTGTCATTGGCGCTGCGCTTTTCAACTCGCATAGCTGTTTTGGCAAACTGCGAGGCACCGCACGTTGGCACTCCGGAGGAAATCTTTGTCTCCGGGGCACTGGACCGGGTGTTCGGTGTTGAACTGCGCCGGTTTGACACTCCGCAGGGCTGGCAGTACTACTGTGAGGAGGCAAGATAACATGGCATATTTTCCATTCTTTATGGACCTTAGAGGGCAAAAGGGGTTGATTGCAGGCGGCGGAAGGGTGGCGCTAAAACGGGTGCAAAGTCTTTTGCCATATGGTCCGAGTCTGACTGTATGCGCGCCTGATATTGTACCAGAAATTGCCGATGTTCCGGAAATAGCACTGCTTTATCAATCGTTCGTGCCGGAGCTTTTGGATGGGATGGACTTTGTTGTTGCGGCCACAAATCATAGACAGCTGAACGAATCTATCTCCAAATTGTGTAAAGAACGCCATATCCTGGTAAATGTTGCAGATGATCAAAGGTTATGCACGTTCATATTTCCGGCCTTGGTCAAGCGCGGGGAAATGACAATTGGTATTTCTACAGGAGGGTACAGTCCAACAGCCGCTATTTACTGGAAAAAAATGATTGAATCTCAGCTGCCTCAGACCTTTGGCTGCCAGTTGGATTATTTAAGCGGGCTGCGCGCCAGATTGAAAGAGGCTGTCCCGGACGAGTCGAGGCGGATTGTTCTGTTTTCTCAGCTGTTATCCGCTTGTTTAGCGAATGATGGTCCCTTAACCCCAGAGATCGAAGAGAAAATTTTACAGCAGGAGAGGTGATGAAATGCGATGAAGCCAGGATGTGTTTACTTGGTCGGCGCCGGCTGCGGAAGCTACGATTTGATTACTGTACGGGGATTGAAGCGGCTGCAGAGCTGTGACGTGGTAGTTTACGACGATTTGATTGACACAACGCTGCTGTCAGCAGCTGCGCCTCATGCCCAGCGGATTTATGTGGGAAAGCGCCTTGGTAAACACGAAAGCAGTCAGGAGAGTATCTCCCAACTGCTTGTAGAAACGGCGCAAAAAGGAAACACAGTGGTCCGCCTCAAAGGTGGAGACCCGTTCGTGTTTGGCCGAGGCGGTGAGGAAATCCTGGCCCTTCAACAGGCCGGTATCCCCTATGAAGTCGTCCCAGGCATTTCCTCAGCGATTGCTATTCCCGGTTTGGCTGGGATTCCTGTTACCCACCGCGGCGTCAGCCGAAGCATACACATTGTAACAGCACACACGGCTGATACCGAAGACGGGCTGCCGGCCTGCTTTGACCGTCTGGCCGGCCTGGACGGCACGCTGGTTTTTCTTATGGGTCTTTCTCGCCTGTCTGTTATTGTTCGCAGATTAACAGACGCAGGGATGCCGCCGTCCACCCC
>OFFI01000602.1_pt1 | contig 24294 bp, 17 predicted proteins | sample 1521351 | NCBI WGS metagenome assembly OFFI01 (sample SAMEA3504119, study PRJEB24116) | mouse gut metagenome | biome: mouse gut; feature: mouse-associated habitat; material: faeces | place: Denmark | collected 2011
TCGCAGGAACCTGTCGGCGGTTATCTCAAACGCCCATTCGGGCGACCCTGGGAAACCCGCATCGGCCAACCTCACCCATCTTGCACGGGAAACCCGGCATATATTGGTTTTCACATCCGTATGCAGTTTGGCAAATGATGTGAAATCATCGGTATGCAGCAATTCGAGCGCGGCCTGGTTCATCATGTCGAAATCAAGCGAAGCTGGCGCAAGCCATGACAGGTTCCCTGCAAAAGGATTACGCACGGTATGCGCATAATAATGATAGGTACGCGAAACAGCGTCGAAACGTGCATGCGCGTCGTTATGCACCGGGTGTACCCACCTCACAGCGATGTTGCGCCCTAAAATGCTGTTTAGCGCCCTCACAAGCTTCGTGTCATCATCAATACGTCCGGGAAGGTCGGCATGCGCTATCATCATCGAGGCATTCACCCCGGCATCTGTACGCCCGGCGCCCACAACAGGCACCTCGCGCCTGAACAGAGTGGCAAGGGCACGCTCAACGCATTCCTGCACCGACGAGGCATTGGGCTGGATCTGCCACCCGTGAAAAGGGGCGCCCAGATAAGCCATATTGATGAAATGACGAGTCAGCTCCACGTTTCCTTATCAGCTCTTTTCAAGATATGTGTAACCATAAAGCCCCGAACGGTAATTGCTGAGGAAGGCACGCCCCTCCTCCGGGGTTATGCGCCCGGCTTTCATGGCACGCGTAACCCAGGTTTCCACGTTGCGCACAAGTTTTTTAGGACTATACTGCACATAGTCAAGCACCTCGGCAACGGTTTCGCCATCGATAATCTGGTCGATTTCATAATGATCCTTATAGCACGAGATGTGTACGGCGTTCGTGTCACCGAAAAGATTATGGAGGTCGCCAAGAATCTCCTGGTATGCCCCTACAAGGAATACCCCGATATAATACGGTTCACCGGGTTTAAGGGGATGCACAGGCAGCGATGCCGATGTCCCCTGTTGCGATATGAACGCGGCAATCTTACCGTCGGAATCACAGGTCATGTCCTGTAGCGTGGCGGTGCGTGATGGTTTCTCGTCGAGGCGTGAGATAGGGATTACCGGGAAAACCTGGTCTATCGCCCATGAATCAGGCAGCGACTGGAACAAGGAGAAATTGCAGAAATATTTGTCAGGCAGCATTTTCGACACCTTGCGAAGCTCCTCCGGCGGATGCTTCATCTGCCCGGCCAGACTGCCGACCTCACGTGCTATTTCCCAAAACAGCTTTTCGGCAAGAGCGCGGTTACGCAGGTCAAGGATACCGAGCGAGTACATGTCAAGCACCTCCTCGCGTATCTGCAACGCATCATGCCAGCTTTCGAATATGCGCTGTTGGTCAAGTTTATCCCATATGTCGTATAGTTCCTTGACCAATTCGTGCTCGTCACCCTTCAATTCCTCGTTGTCCTTCCATTTGGGAAGCGAGGTGGTTTCCAGCACCTCGGTTATAAGGACCGAATGATGAGCCGTGAGCGACCGGCCGCTCTCCGTAACTATATTAGGTTGCGGGAGATTGTTTTTCTCACACACGTCCACCAAAGAATAGATGGCATCGTTGGCATACTCCTGAATGGAATAATTCATCGAGCTTTCGCTGGCGCTGGAACGCGTGCCGTCGTAGTCCACACCAAGACCGCCACCGATATCGACATAGTCGATTCCAAACCCGATTTTCGAAAGCTGCACATAAAACTGCATCGCCTCGCGAAGGGCGTTTTTGATGCGGCGTATCTTCGTAATCTGACTGCCGATATGGAAATGAATCAGCTTTAGCCATGATGTCATGTCATGCTTTTCCAGATAATCGAGCGCTTCAAGAAGTTCCGACGAGTTCAGCCCGAACTTAGACGTATCGCCCCCCGATTCCTCCCATTTGCCGGAGCCGGAATTGGCGAGCTTGATCCGGATACCTATCGCCGGGGTTATTTCGAGGCGCCGGGCAACCGAATAGATTGTTTTCAGTTCGTTGAACTTCTCGACCACAAGGATTATCCTGCGCCCCATCTTATGGGCCAGCAAAGCAAGCTCCACATAATTTTCATCCTTGTAACCGTTGCACACAATCAAGGCGTCTTCGTCGATGTTGGTAGCAAGTACAGCATGCAGCTCAGGTTTCGATCCCGCTTCAAGACCGATATTGAATTTCTTACCGTGACTGACAATCTCCTCGACCACAGGGCGCATCTGGTTAACCTTTATAGGGTAAACTATGAAATTCTCACCTCTGTAACCATATTGCTCGGCGGCAAGTTTGAAACAGTTGGATATTTTTTCGACACGGTTGTCGAGAATATCGGGGAAACGGAGCAGCACAGGCGCGGTTATATCCTTCACCTGCAATTCGTCAAGAACCGCACGCAAATCAACCGGGGCCACCCCCTCCTTAGGGGTTACTGTAACGTTACCCTTGTCATTAATCGAAAAATACTGGCGTCCCCAGCCGTTTATGTTATACAGCTCGGCGCTATCCTCTACTCGCCATCTTCTCATTTCTCTGATTACGTCGCTATTTTTATTGTTAGCTTTAGAAATTAAACAATCTGCAGATTAGAATTCCTGCACGCCACCACGGAATACGATTGGCATTTTCTTCAATATTTTTGGAAGTACATGTGCATTAATCTACCTGCCGCTGAATTTGCGAGTGCAAAGGTAAGAAAACTTATTGGCAACATTGGCAAATTGACTAACTTTGTGAGACTTTGCCCTGTTTATGGACAAATACGCCAATTATACCCCGCCATCATGCATACATCATCACCATCACCAAGTCGCTTAATTCGCCGTGCATTGCCATCATTGCTATCTGCAACCTTGCTTCTGTCAGGCTCGTCATGCCGCCGTGCCGGCGAATGGAGGGTTGCAGAAGGCGCGATGTGGAACACCACCTACAGGGTCGTCTACCAAGCGCCCGTAAGTCTCGATGATTCCATACGCGGAGTGATGCATCATGTTGAAATGTCGCTCTCCCCGTTCAACCCGTCATCGCTTATTTCGCGTATAAACCGTGGAGAAACCGACCGCACCGATTCCTTGATTGACTCGGTAATGACGATTTCACGCGACGTCAGCCTACGCAGTCACGGACGTTTCGACCCAACGGTCGCCCCTTTGGCCAACTTATGGGGATTCGGCTTTGACCGCAAAGCCAGGAACCGCGCTGATTCCGACACCGCAGCCGAAGCATTCACAGTGCCGCGCGAACTAATCGACAGCGCCCTGAGCATTGTCGGAATCGCCGACTGCCATATTTCCGACGGGCATATGGTGAAAAAACACCCCGCGACGACATTCAATTTCAGCGCCGTCACCAAAGGTTTCGGATGCGATGCCGTGGCAGATATGATGCGACGAAACGGCACGGAAAATTTCATGGTCGAAATCGGAGGGGAAATCTCTTTGGCAGGCACTAACCGGCAAGGCGGCAAATGGCGCATACAAATCGATATGCCGACTGAATCGGCAGAGCCGGTACACGAAGCCATGAGAATAATCTCCCTTACCGACTGTGGCGTTGCGACATCGGGCAACTACCGAAATTTTCATGACACCCAACGCTACGGACGTATCGGGCACACCATCGACCCGGCAACAGGGATGCCGGTGCAGACCGACGTTGTTTCAGCCACAGTGACAGCCCCCACGGCGGCGCTGGCCGACGCCTGGGCCACAGCCTGCATGGCCTCCACTGCCGACAGCGCACTAAGCGAAATCGCATCGGCCCCGGGGGTGGAATGCCTCCTGGTTGTCAGCAAGGGCGATTCGCTGGCCATCATCCAAACCCCGGGCTTCCCGGAATAAACGCTCCCATAAGTACTTACACAACGCCTTTCAGCATATCTGAACGCAAAAAAGGCTGTCTCACGACAGCCTTTTCCGTTTTATCTTTAACCTTAAATCTAATACCATGAAAAAACACAGTGCAAATATAGTAATTATACACTTTGAACGTTTTAATGCTTGAGTGGTTCGGCGACAAGGCTTGTTTTAACTTTGTTTAACATTGGCTATTCATTCCACTGTTGTAATTTTACGTCGTAGAAAGGGCTATAGCCTGACCACTGCTAAATTAACTTTTAACCTACTTACTTTTGACCAACAAATGAGAATCAAAATATTGGTTATCGATGACGAAGAGTCACTATGCGAGATTCTGAAATTCAACCTCGAGAAAGACGGCTATGAAGTAGATTGCGCATACAGTGCCGAAGAGGCATTGGAAATGGATCTTTCGGGATATTCGCTTTTCATAGTGGATATAATGATGGAACGCCTGAGCGGCTTTGATTTCGCCAAGCGCGTACGCAACATGGCCGCCACCGAAAATACACCTATAATATTCTGTTCGGCCCTCAACGGAGAGGACGATACCGTGATGGGACTCAATATAGGCGCTGATGACTATGTGACCAAGCCATTTGTAATCAGCGAAGTGCTTGCCCGTGTTCGCGCCGTGTTACGCCGCAGCCAGGCATCACGCCAATGGGAATACAATGTATCGAAAAGCATCTACGAGCCCGACATCACATTCCGCACCCTGCGCATAGACCGCAACGACAAACTCGGATTCCTCAACGGTGAGGATATGTGCCTGACACGTACGGAGTTTGACATACTGCTATTTTTCCTCACACACCGCAACCGCATTTACTCACGCGAGGAGATAATCCAGCAGGTATGGGACAACGATGTGGTGGTAACGAACCGCACCATTGACACCAACATAGCCCGCCTACGCAAAAAGATTGGCGAGTACGGCAACAATATCGTGACTCGTTTAGGATTCGGCTATGGTTTCAAAGAGACGATTTAGTTACCGCTGGCGCCTGTTTGTACCGATAGTGGCTATGATGTGGCTCATCATAGCTGTGGTGATGGTGTTTCAATACAAACGTGAAGTATCGTACCGCACCACCACAATACACAAACAGCTCGCGCTGATAAACAGCCGCATACTTGACGCGTACGAACATGGTGTGGACTTAGACCCGTTCATGCGCTTCCTGGAGCACTACTTCGACAACTCGATGTTTGACGAGGTGGTGGTGAATGTCTATGACAAAACGGGCGCACTGCTATACTCCATAGACTCAACCAACGGCGAATCGCCACAGGAGGATATGTCCAGGGCCAGCACCATGCGCGAATTCCGTGATGCTGAAGAGCATGGAGTGGGTACAGCCGCCCGCGTATCGGGCAACTCCATGTTTTATTTCACCGCCCGCAAAAGCAATGACGGCAATATCTATGTGCATACCGCGATGCCCCTGACCGTGAGCATCTCCGACTCCCTGAAGGCGGATGACCTCACTTTCTGGTCGATAGTGGTACTATTGGTAATAGGGGTTACCGTCATAGCCTATATGACTACCTCCTACCTATCGCGCAACATAAAGATGCTCAATGAATTTGCGAAAAACGCCAACAACGACAACGTGAAATTCGATGAGTCAAAATTCCCGCACAATGAGCTTGGCGACATATCCCGTGAAATAGTGCGCCTATATAGGGAGCGTGGCGAGGCTATGAAAAAAAGCGAGCGCGAACATGCCATAGCTCTACATGCCGTAGAGGAAAAAACACGTGTGAAACGCCAGCTCACCAACAATATAAACCACGAGCTCAAGACTCCGGTGGGAGTAATACGCGGCTATCTGGAGACAGTGCTATCATCAGACGACATGGACGATGCGACACGTACCTATTTCCTACAACGAGCCCAAGACAATGTAGGGCGTCTGTGCAATCTGCTTAACGACGTATCGGCAATGACCCGTCTGGAGGATGGCAGCGGCAACATACCTATGACCGAGGTGAATTTCCATGATCTAGTATTCACGGTAGACAACGATATGACAGCCGCAGGCGAGCTTAAAAATATGACATTCTCATTTGATCTGCCACTCGATTGCATAGTCCGCGGCAATTCCACCTTATTAGTAGGAGCCGTGAGCAACCTGATAAAGAATGCCGTGCACCATTCGCATGGCACTGCCATAACCCTCAACCTATTGGTGGAATCGGATAAATACTACACATTCTCGTTCCGAGACAACGGTCGCGGCGTGGGTGAAGAACATATCCCCCACCTCTTCGAGCGCTTCTACCGTATCGACGCCGGGCGTTCGCGCAAAGCCGGTGGAACAGGATTGGGACTGCCTATCGTAAAGAACACCATTGAAGCTATGGGTGGCACCATATCGGTACATAACAATACCGAAGGTGGGCTTGAATTCATGTTTACGCTCCAGAAATGGACCGGCAAATAGTGAAAATAAGTTAAAACGCAGCAACGCGGCAGCATTGTTACATCATTGTAACACACCTGCATTTTTATTGTAATAAGTCCGTTTTAACTTTGCAAGCGAAAGGAAATAAAAAAATTCTCGTTTAGATAATAGACCCGAAACAAACAAAAAAGAATCTAAATACCAGACAACTTTTTGCAACATAGTAATTAAGAGATTAACAAACATTAGTTCACGCGGACAGTCGAAGAGATAGCCCGCGTGATATTTTTTATATAGTAATGGGGGGGGGAATAATGCATCAGGAGGTCTAACGCTCTACTCCATGTTCCGATTTTGGTTCATGATATTAGCAGCCCATTCAGGAATACTATCAACATATTGTTTAGCCAATGTGCCATTGGATAGCCTAAATATAATTTGTGCAGACTGATTGTCAATAGAATTATCATAAACATATAATCGATCTACGATACCTGATATTAAACGACAGTTTATCATTGACTTTTGATATCTGCTTATTACTTTAGTAATCGAAACATCATGCCCACCCTCAATAACTCTTTTTGCAATTCTCGCAGCGTTTATAGTTGGTGATGTCGTTCCGATAAAAAAGAATCGTATGAAAAAACCTGCAACTTTGGCTCGAATTATAAAATCTAATTTATCTTGGGCTGAAAAAACTGTCTCAAATACAAATGGGACACGGTCCGTCAGGCATTTTTCCCGCAATTCTGCGCAATAATTCGCAGCTTTTATAACAGCATCTTGATTATTCCAACCGCCAAATTTTTCTTCGGCAATCTGGTCGGGATTAATATATAACACACCTTCCGACCATTCATGATGCAAAAATTGAGTGGTCACGGTTGTCTTGCCGGAACCATTTGGACCAGCAATAACAATCAGTTCAGGTCGATGATTAATAATGTCCATTACACATGGAATTTATACGTTTACCCCATATTCGCAGTGCCTGCTCATACAGTCGTTCGTAATCGGCCTCAAATTTCTTTTGTGCTTCTTCTGCTTTCTTTACAGCGGCATCACGAGCCTCCGACATTATTGCATACAGCATTTCATCAGTCGGATCCTGTCCACTAAGGAATCTATATGAATTTAGTTCTTGCTCGCTCATAATGTTTCGTTTAGGTTTCGGTGATTATCTGCAAATATATAAATAAAACACTGAAACCCAAAACATTGTGCGTGTATTTTGGGGATTTTAGAAAACGGCGTGTCCCGTTTTTGGTCCGGTTATTATGCGAAAATGGGTTTAACTCATTGAGCTAAACCCATTTACTGAAATAATGTCGGGGTGAGAAGACTCGAACTTCCGACCTCCACGTCCCGAACGTGGCGCGCTGCCAACTGTGCTACACCCCGATTGGCAATGCTTGGATTTGCGGGGACAAAGATAGCTATTATTTTTTAAATATGCTATGATTAGCTGATTTTTTCAACACACAACATGCAAAAACGAGCCTATTCATACCAATAGGCAATACCGATGGACTCCTTACGATGTCCATTAACGTATATCCGAGGTGATACTATGGTCAGTGACGGCAGAATGCGACGTACGGAAAGTCTTAACATTGCGATGCAGCCAATAGCGGTTAATCAAAGCTCCTGCCAGAATGAATGCGCAAAGCACGGTCACGGCGGCAATCCAAAACAGGACAATATGCGGTTCGGGAGGGGTATGTATCATATCTAAAACTTTTTTATGGCAGATTCTGGTGGGTAATCCGCCGGTAATCCAAAACTTGTTTTACATTAAAACGCCAATGGCTATATACCGGTTCAAAAACGGGGGTTATACCAAAGCAACAGTATGCGTTGAAAAGAATACGGTGTACCACCCAAAGGGGATGATACACCGCATATACTATAAAATATGTACGTGGGATGATTATGACATCAGATGGCGTCGTCCTCAACCGTCTCGAGGGCATCGGCAACGGGAGCCGAGGTATCGTCGTCGTCGGATGTGGCAGATTCGAGCTTCTTCATCATGGAGAATATAAATCCGGCTGATATAAGGCATATCACAATGAGTATGCCCCACAGCACTGCCACATCTATCTTATTCCACAACAGGGTGGGGATAAATACCAAGTAGTTGCCTATCGCGGTAGCACCGAACCAGCAGCCCATCATGGCACCTTTGTATTTGGGAGGAGCCACCTTGGACACGAAGGATATACCCATGGGGGAAAGGAGCAACTCGGCAAAGGTGAGCACAAGGTATGTGCCGATAAGAAGATTGGGGGTAACCAAGGTAGCGCCTTGTCCATCAGTGGGGGCAACCCCCAAACCAATGGAGCCTACGCACATGATAAGGAAAGCGACAGCCGCCACAATCATACCGTAGCCAATCTTGCGGGGTGCCGACGGTTCTTTCTTCTTCTTGGCAAGCCATCCGAAGATAGCAACCGAGAACGGTGTGAGTGCCACGACATAGAAAGGATTGAACTGCTGGAATATCTGGGGCTGGATGTTGGTGACGGGGTTGGGGGTCTCGCTATAGAAGTACCACAAGCCACAAGCCACCGCCACAAGCAGCACGCCGGAGATGAGACGGCTCATAGCGCTCTTGGACTGGAAGAGATTGAATGCCGAATACACACCCACGACGATGGTGGCGAGTGCCCAAACATTGAAGCTGATACGTGTCCATCCACTGCCCTCACTTGCCGTGAATACTTCGGCAAACTTGGTGAGAGTAGCGCCATTCTGATGGAATACCATCCAGAAGAATATCACCACGGCAAACACGAGCAGAAGCGCTGTGATGCGGCTCTTGGTCTGCGCGGAGGTAAGTTCCTTGACCGGTGCAGCCGATGCATTTCCGGCAGTCTTAGCCTTGGAATCGGAGACGCCGTTGTAGGTACGCGCACCGAGTTTGTATATGATGAACGATACCACCATGGAAGCACATGCCACAGCGAACGCATAGGAGTAGCCTACAGAGATGGTGTCCATATAGTTGGCTGCATAGGCGGTGAGGTCGGTAGCGTTGCCGGCAAATTCACGCAAGGTGGATTCGGCTTCGGGAGTAGCCTCACCTGCAAGGATAGAGTTACAGATACTGGGGATGGCGGGGTTGTAAGTAAGCCCCTTGGCATTCAAAGCCACGTTGCAGAGCTTCTCGGTAACCGAAGGAGCGAACATGGCACCGATATTGATAGCCATATAGAACAATGAGAAAGCCACGTCGCGCTTGTCGCTGTAGCGGGGGTCATTGTACAAGTCGCCTACCATGACCTGCAGATTGCCCTTGAACAATCCGGTTCCGCAGGATATGAGCAGAAGCGCCGTGAGCATAATGACGAGTGACATCGTGGCACCGCGCTCGGTGGGTATAGCCATAACGAGGTATCCGAGGAACATGACTATGATACCGAGGGTAACGGTCTTTTGGAAATTCCACTTATCGGCAATCCATCCGCCAATCATAGGCATGAAATAGACTAACGCGAGGAACGTGGAGTAGATTAAGCCTGCAGTGGTGGTGCTGAACGCAAACTTGGCTTGCAGGAACAGCAGCAATATGGCAAGCATGGTGTAGTAACCGAAGCGTTCGCCGGTGTTTGCCAATGCGAGCACATAAAGCCCTTTGGGTTGGTTTTTAAACATGATAATTGGTCTATAGTGTTAATGATTCAGATTTTCCTGAGCCTTGAATGCAATGGCATAGAGACGCATCTGCTTGACCATGGCGAGCAAACCGTTGCTGCGCGTAGGCGACAGATTTTCGGCAAGTCCTATGCGGTCTATGAAATAGAGGTCGGAGCCTATTATCTCGTCGGGGGTGTGGCCGTTGAGAACTTTAATGAGAAGCGATATTATGCCTTTGACAATTATCGCATCGGAATCGGCAGTGTAATACACATTGCCGTCGCGATACTCGGCATTGAGCCACACACGGCTCTGGCATCCCTCGATAAGGTGCTCGGTAGTCTTGTACTTCTCCTCAATGGCGGGAAGTGAATTGCCAAGGTCTATAATCATGGCATAGCGGTCCATCCAGTCATCCACTTCCGAGAATTCCTCAATTATTTCGTCTTGTATCCGGTCAATAGTCATATCTTACGTATATTACTTGCAAATATATTAATTTTTTTCATTATATATCACACTCATCACTGTTTCGCCCACTGCCTTGAGGGTAGAGACATCGATGTGGTCCATATTGTCGTCGTGAGTGTGCCATGTGGGAGGGAATGAGCCGGTAACGGCATTGGCACTCTCGACGATATCAATACAGGGAATGCCCGCCCCGTTGATGTACAGGTGGTCGTCGACGATGGCACCTCCTATATAATTGGGGAAACGGTCGGCATAGGGTGATTTAGCCGCCGTACCCCACACCTTGTCGACGATGCCGCGGGCGAGACGGTCGGAGGTGTATTCGCGGTGGAACTTGGCATCACGCCCCCCTACCATATCCAGCACTATGCCGTAGGCGGGACGTGTGGCGGAGGTATATGGAGTGTTGTCTGCCCAATACTGAGTGCCGAGACTCCATGTGGTCTCGGTATTGCCCTCGCCGCTCGAACCGGAGTCTTCGACATCGGTCAAAAGGAAATCGACACCAACCTCGGGATGTGCGGCGCCGATATTGCGTGCCATCTCGAGAATGACCCCTACACCGCTGGCACCGTCGTTGGCACCCAGGATAGGCTGATTGCGCCGGTTCTCATCGGGGTCGTTGTCGGCCCATGGGCGTGTATCGTAATGGGCGGCTATGAGTACCCTCCGGGGTGCGGAGGTGTTGAAGCGCGCCATAATGTTGCACACAGGCACGACGTCGCCAGTATGGGTCGTGACGGTCGCCGTCTGCGTGAACACGGTATCGGCACCGTGACGCGCAAGTTCATCCACGATATAACGGGCACACTCACGATGCTGCGGTGTGCCGGGGACACGCGGACCGAAAGCCACCTGACGCGCCACATAAGCGTAGGCACTGTCGGCATTGAACTCGGGGCGCACGGTCTTGGACGGACGGTCGCCGGATGATGTGTCGGTAGATGTCTTGCCGGAACATGCGGCAAACATCAGCATTATCATTGCATAAATTTGTATTTTCATATCAGCGTATGCTACGATGGAACATAATTCTACAAAAATACAACAAAATCCAGTGTTTTTCGTACTTTTGCCAATAAAACATACCCTCTATGGACACAGCTAAAGAGCAGATAGACGCGTTGCGCGACGCGCTTAACGAACATAACCATAACTACTATGTGCTTAACGCTCCGACTGTGAGCGACCAAGAGTTTGATATGATGCTCAAACGCCTGGAAGCACTGGAGCGCGAACATCCGGAATATGACGACCCCTACTCCCCTACCCACCGCGTGGGTAGCGACCTGACCAAGGGCTTCGAGCAGATACCCCATCAACGGCGCATGTTGTCGCTGGGCAACACATACTCGGTGGCGGAGGTGGATGATTTCGTGAGCCGTTGCCGCGAGTCGCTTCCGGGCGAGGATGTGGAGATAGTGGGTGAGATGAAATTTGACGGCACGTCGATATCCCTGCATTATGAGGATGGACGCCTGGTACGCGCCGTGACGCGCGGCGACGGCGAAAAGGGGGACGTGGTGACCGACAATGTGATAACCATACGCAGCATACCTCTGCAGCTAAAAGGGTCGGACTACCCAAAGCAGTTCGAGATACGCGGCGAGATAGTGCTGCCGTGGAAGGCGTTTGACCGTCTGAACGCCGAACGCGAATACAACGAGGAGCCGCTGTTTGCCAATCCACGCAACGCGGCTTCGGGAACGCTGAAGATGCAAAATTCCGCCGAGGTGGCGCGTAGAGGGCTTGATGCCTATTTCTACTATCTGCTCGGAGAGAATCTGCCATTTGACAACCATTATGACAATATGCTTGCCGCACGCCGGTGGGGATTCAAGGTATCGGACGCGATGACAAGGCTGGAGTCGATTGCCGATGTGGACCGTTACATAAACCACTGGGACATAGCCCGCAAAGAGCTGCCGGTGGCTACTGACGGTCTGGTATTCAAGGTAAACTCACTGCGTCAGCAGCTTAACCTTGGGTTCACTGCCAAGAGTCCGCGTTGGGCTATAGCTTACAAATTCCAAGCCGAAAGGGCTTTGACAAAGCTGCATTTCGTTTCATTTGAAGTAGGCAGAACGGGGGTGATAACCCCGGTGGCGAATCTTGAGCCGGTATTGCTGTCGGGCACTATAGTGAAACGCGCATCGCTGCACAATGAGGATATAATACGCCAGCTCGACATCCACCAGGGCGATATGCTGTATGTGGAGAAGGGTGGCGAGATAATACCGAAAATCACCGGTGTGGATACTGCCGCAAGAGAAAGCGGGGCTGAACCGGTGCGGTTTGTAACCCACTGCCCTGCCTGCGGACACAAGCTGGTGAGAGTGGAGGGTGAAGCGGCGTGGATGTGCCCGAATAAGATTGGATGCGCACCGCAAATTACAGGCCGTATAGAACATTTCGTGGGGCGGCGCATGATGAATATCGACGGTATAGGTGAGGAGATAGCGGTGCAGCTGTTCAATGCCGGGCTAATACGCGACATAGCCGACTTATATGAACTGCGCACGGACCAGCTCGAGAAATTGGAACACATGGGTCCACGCACGGCGGAACGCATAGTGGACGGCATAAGGGAATCCAAGTCGGTACCGTTTGACAGAGTGGTGTTCGCTCTATCCATACCATACGTGGGAGAGACGGTGTCGAAGAAACTGGCACGCGCATGCCATGACATAGACACGCTAATGGGCATGACCGTGGAACAACTCACGGCGATAGAGGACATAGGACCGCGAATAGCTGAAAGCATAGTAGCATATTTTGCCGAACCGGAGAACCGCGAGATAGTTAGACGTCTGCGCGATGCCGGACTGCAGATGGCGATGCCCGAGGTGGATGAAAGCCTGCGGAGCGACCGCCTCGCCGGCAAGTCGGTGGTGATAAGCGGCACGTTTACCCACCATTCACGTGATGAGTACAAGGCTTTGATAGAGTTGAACGGCGGAAAGAATGTAAGCTCAATTTCCAAAAAGACCGATTTCGTACTCGCGGGGGAGAATATGGGACCTGCCAAACTGGAGAAAGCCGCCAAACTCAATGTGCCGATAATCAATGAGGATGAGTTTCTGAATATGATCCAATAATCGGAACTCAGCCCGATACATAACAAAACATCCGGACTTCAATGGATGAGTCCGGATGTTTCTATTTATACGGTATGTATCTGTTACTTGGCGGGGCCCATCTCGAAGATGAGCTCGCCACCGTTAACTATATCATCGTGCATGATGTACATCTTGTCGTAGGGTTCGCCATTGAGCGTAACCTTGCGGATATACTTGTTCTCGGGAGAATTGTTTATAGTTTTCACCGTAAACTTGCCTTTTTCCACAGCTATCTCAGCTTCATCGAATATGGGCGAGCCGAACCAGTAACGGCCGCTTGCCGGCTCTACCTGATAGAAGCCGAGTGCTGAAAGGATGTACCATGCCGACATCTGTCCGGCGTCCTCATTACCTGCCAAACCATCGGGCTCTACGGTATAGAACTCATCGAGTACCTGACGGATGCGGTCGGCTGCCTTGTCGGGCTCTCCAAGCATGGTGTAGAAATAGATGGTGTGGTGGCTGGGTTCATTGCCGTGGGCATACTGACCAATCAGACCGGAGATATCGGGTGACACATCAGCACCGGTGAGATGCGAGCTGGTGGTGAAGAGAGAATCGAGATGAGCCACTGTCGCTTCCTTGGAGCCGAAGAGTTCAACCAATCCGTCCAAATCCTGGGGTACGAGCCAAGTGTATTGCCAAGCATTGCCTTCGCAATAATCGTCGGCACGGTGGGTTGTAGAATTGGGGTCGAATGGTGTGCGCCAAGAACCATCCGCCATGCGTCCGCGAACGTAGCCGGTAGTCTTGTCGAAATAGTTGCGGTAAGAATGGCTGCGTTCTGTGAACTTGCGCACATTGGCAGTATCGCCCATCGCTTCGGCAGCGCGTGCCATGGCTCCGTCGGCAATAGCATATTCCATATCGAAAGCGATGCTCTCGTGCATGAAATCGGACGGGATATAGCCATATTGGTCGCGGTAACCTCCACCGCGGGCGGTATCGTTGGCAGTAGCGAGCAATGCCTTGTAAGCGCGGTCGCGGTCAAATCCGGGCTGATTCTTGACCAATGCATCGGCTACGGCTATGATGCCGGGATTGCCGACCATACAGTCGGTCTCGTTACCCCATAGATGCCATACGGGAAGGCGGCCCTGCTGCTCGGCGATATTAATCATAGTGTTGATCATATCGGAATGGCGCTCGGGGTGTATAATCGATGACAACGGCATGGCTGCACGATAGGTGTCCCACAAGGAGAAGATGGTGTACTGGTTGGAATTGTCCTTGTAAACTTTGCCGTCGGCGCCACGTGACTCACCGGTAACATCGCTGAATGTTGCAGGGACAATCATGGTGTGGTACAGCGCGGTATAGAATTTCTTACGGGAATCGGCATCGGAGGTCTTGATTTTCACCTTACCGAGCTGCTCGTTCCAGGCGGCATCGGCAGCCGAGCGTGTGGCTTCGAAGTCCCAACCGGGCATTTCGGCAGCCATATTGGCTTTAGCACCATCGATAGACACCGGCGACAGGGCAACTTTTACCAATACCTGTTCGGCAGAATCGGTGTCGAAGTTGACACGGCCATACATATTGTTCTCGCCTTTGAGTTCAAATGATTTGAACGGTTTTGAGAATTCGGCTACAAAGAATACTTTCTGATCTTTTGCCCAGCCGGATGAATGGCGATATCCGACTATACGGTTGTCTCCTTCCGTTTCCATGAAGGTTTCGGTAGGTTTGTCCCAGCATCCTCCGTTCTGAAGGTCAAATACGATTGCAGCAGAATCGGACGCGGGGAAAGTGTAGCGATGCAGACCTACACGATTGGTAGCGGTCATTTCGGCAAGGATATCATAGCGGGTCAAGGGAACTGAATAATATCCGGGGACGGTAACCTCTTTTGAGCGGTCGCCATAGGACCACAGCCCTGACATGGGGTCTTCTTCAGTACCACGTGCGTAAGTAACCTCGCCAATCACAGGCATAACGGTCACATCAAACAGGTCGCCGATACCGGTGCCCTGAAGGTGGGTGTGGGAGAAGCCTATTACCGTAGAGTCACTGTCGTGATAACCGGAACACCAGTCCCACGATTGGGGGATACTTGTAGGGCCTAACTGCACCATACCGAACGGCACATTGGCTCCTACGAACACATGTCCGTGACCTCCGCTACCTATTTTGGTATCGACATAGGATGTCAGTGATTCCTGCGGTGCATCCTCGCCATTTTGCGAGCATGACGCCAACAGTGCAGGAACAGCGCCAAGCAAAAATAGATGTGATAGTTTCATTGATTTATATTTTGAATTTATTTTGATTTATCTTTCAAGCTGAATTTAAGGTTCTTACCCTTAATGAGCTCATCATGTGATATGCGATATTTTTTCAAGGGCTTGCCGCCAAGCTGCATTTTGTCTATAAATATCGACTCGGGGCTTTCGCGTTCAGCTTCAATAGTCACCGTACCCTGATGGGTATCTATCTCCACAGAGTCGAACACCGGTGAAGTAATGGTGTAATACGGCTCGCCGGGACAGTCGGGGTAAAAGCCCATCATGGAGAATACTGCCCACGCCGACATAGTTCCGGTATCATCATTACCCGGAATGCCGTCGGGCTGCGTGGTGAAATACTTTTCGAGCAGACGGTTCACCTCTTTCTGCGTACGCCATTCTTCGCCATTGAAGCGGCTGAACAGGTACGGGTAGGCAATATCAGGTTCGTTAGCGGGGTCGTATAGGGCGGAGTCCATGACCATCTGCAATTTGTCAACAAATTTCTTCCTGCCGCCCATCAGCTTTGCCAACCCTTCCACATCATGGGGAACAAAGAAGGTATAGTTCCATGCACTACCTTCATGGAATCCGGGCACAGCCTCGAAGTTTTCACCCGCGCGGGGATTGAACGGGGTGAGGAACGTTCCGTCATCATTGAGCGGGCGCAATGTTCCACTCTCTTTCGAGTAATAATTCTTGTAGCCTTTTGTGCGTTTGCGCAGTTCGGCGGCAAATTCAGTGTCGCCACGCTGCTCGGCAAGCCAAGCCAAAGCATTGTCGGCTACATAATATTCCAATGCATGCGATACAGAATTGTCGCCGGAATTGTCACCTTGATGCACACCGAGGGGTACATATCCTTTTTCTATGTAGGGGTCGATATCGGGACGCATGGGATTAAAGGCTCCGGGAGTCGTTGCCGATTTTTTCATGGCGGCATAAGCTGCATCCATATCGAAATCACGAAGACCCTTGCGCCATGTATCTACAATTACGGGGATAGCGGGATCGCCCTCCATGGTAAATGTCTCACGGCCATAAAGCTCCCATTTAGGCAACCAGCCCCACTCTTTCGACATATCAATCATGGAACGCACCATATCCAACTGGCGCTCGGGATACACCATAGTCATCAGTTGATGCACATTGCGGTAGGTATCCCAAAGCGAGAACACGGTGTAACGCTCATTGCCATCAGCAACCTTACCGTCACCGAAACTTTCCATCAACGGGTATTGACCATTGACATCGCTCAGGACATTGGGATGTATCAAAGCGTGATACAGACCGGTGTAGAACACTTCTTTCTGCTTGTCGGTACCGCCTTTGACCCTTATCTTGCCCAAATCGGCATTCCAGGTGTCGTGTGCATTGGTACGAATCTCATCGAATGTCAGATTCATCTGCTCTTTGTCGAGATTCTCGCGGGCATTCGCCGTGGACACAAACGATACCCCCATACGCACCTCTACCTGTTCACCGGGAGCAAGGTTCTCGTATGTAAACCAATATCCGATGTCATCACCGGACAGTTCACGTCCATATTGTGTATACAGTTTGTATGTACCGTTATCGGGAGTCCACTCGGCTTCCACGCCCTTCATCTCACGTTGCATTTTCCAATACCCTGAAGCATCAGGCTTCTTGTTTACACGCATCACAAAGTATATCGGGAACACCTTTTGCGGATTGTAGCAGAATGTACCGAGCAACTTGGAACCTTCGATTTCAGTATCGCTCACACGACGCACCGTGGCTCCACTCTCATTCGTCAAGCCTTCACCAAGATTGAGCAATATATTGCCTTTACCACCCGGGAAGGTGTATCGTTCAGCCGACGAGCGCTTCGTAGCGGTGACTTCGGTGAGTATATCATATTTTGTAAGACGGTTGGAATAAAAACCGGGGGCCGCAGTCTCGGAGGTATATTCCGAGCCATACTTCGTGTAATCGGGTTCCAAATCGCCGGTTGTGGCAATGGTAAGGAGCGACCCCAATTCCGGACATCCCACCCCGCTCAAAGTCACATGGGCGTAACCGGTGAAAAATTTGTTATGAAACTCATACGGGGTAGACCACCATCGGGAATCCTTGTCATAGACATTATCATCGGAACCCATGACATTGAACGGAACCACCGACATCATACCGTTAGGAACCACAGCCCCGGGATTGGTAGTACCGAAATTAGTGGTGCCCACAAACGGATTTACCCATCGGGTATAATCCTCACCGGCAACAGCCGACGACGCCACAAGCATCATTGCAGCGACTATCGAATGGTATTTCGACATAGATATAATAAGGTATTAGTTTATAAGTGAATATTTCGGTTATTTCAATACGCAAAGATAAGCACATTTATCCACACATTTACATATACTATGAATTTTATATCTGATATCATATCACAAGCATCATACATCTAACATCAATTAACATACAGCATTGCGCATTCAGATATTTTTAAGTAAATTTACCGCCAATAATTCACCAAACATTATCTATTTATATGAATTTTACCATGAAACCATTGTTTGCGGCGGCAGCCTGTGCAATGTTCATCTCTGCCAATGCGGAGGAACTCCAGATGCTTTCCCAAAACTACAGTTATCCGGACAACGAACCGGCACCATGCCATCCGGTACCTACAGAACGACAAATCAAATGGCAGGAAACAGAATTTTATGCTTTTTTCCACTACGGTATGAATACATACACGGGGCTGGAATGGGGTAATGGAAATGAAAATCCCAACACCTTCGCTCCCACACAACTTCCGAACCCCAAATAATGGCTCGAAGCTGTGAAAGCAGCCGGAATGAAAGGTGGAATCGCCGTTGTGAAACACCACGACGGCTTCTGTCTCTGGCCTACGGAAACCACCGACCACAAATGCACGAGCAGCAGCAACACATACGCTCAGCAAACAAACATCCCGCAGGCATTTGCCGATGCAGCCCGCGAATTGGACATGAAATATGGTTTTTATATCTCACCGTGGGACCGTAACAGCGCATATTACGGGACCGACCGTTATGTCAAAGATGTGTTCATGAAACAATGTGATGAATTGGCTCAGTATGGCTCCGACCAATTTGAGATGTGGTTTGACGGTGCCAATGGCGGCAGCGGATATTACGGTGGTGCCAATGACACCCGCAGTGTAGACGAAGCCACATATTACGACGTGCCCAATCTCCGTGACTACATCCATAAAATAGCGCCCATGTGCGTAATGTGGGGTGTAGGTGGCGAAGCCCGATGGATCGGCAACGAATCGGGATTTGCCGGCGAGACCAACTGGTGTATGATGGAACGCGGTGCCAATTCAGAAATTTCGTCGCGCAATTCCGGTCAGGAAGAGGGATGGATATGGCTTCCCGGTGAAAGCGATGCAAAAGCCACGTCAGCCGGATGGTTCTGGCATAACGGACAAAGTGACCTATCGGCAGAACGTTTGTTTCAGATGTATCTTGAGACAGTTGGACGCAACTCCACCCTTATCCTAAACATCCCGCCGGACAAATCGGGTACCCTACCCCAAAGTTCAGTGAACACACTTAAGAGTCTCGGAGAATTACTGACCACACGTCTCGGCAACGACCTCGCACGCAATGCATCAATCGAAGCGAGCCTGTCGCGCAACAACGGCACATCACGCACCTATGATGCATCCAACATGATTGACGGTGACACAGACACATATTGGGCGACTGAAGACGGAATAAAAAGTGCCACTATCACTTTAACATGGGACGAACCACAGACTGTGCGTTACGTATCCATGATGGAATACATAGCCAAAGGACAACGCGTACGCGATTTCACTATCGAGACAAGTGTCGACGGAGAGAACTGGGAAGAACGTGCCTCAAGTATAGCCCAGACAACCATAGGCTACAAACGAATAATACCGCTGAACGGCAGCACCGCAGAAAGTTACGGCAACGGTTATACAGCAAAGGCTGTAAGAATAACCATTAACGACAGTCGTGCATGTCCGTTGATTCACACCATTTCCGTTTACTAACCCGATACACACTACAAAATGAATATAGCTAAACATATAGCCTTATACGGTACCATGGCTTTTACGTCAATGGTATCACCGGCACAGACACATATCACATTCGATACCGAAGACTACGGAACTTTAAGCGTATATGACACCTGGGGTGACTCACCATTCCGTACAGGCGAGCTCAATGGCAACGTGCAAGTATTGGACAACCACCTTGCCAATGAAGAGACCAACGCATCTACAAAGATTCTCGGTGTTCAACGCTCACGATTCGGTTCAAACACATTCGGAGCTAAAATAGATTTAAAAGAAACCTTCGACCTCACACCGACCCAGCGATTTGTGCATGTCATGATCCACAAACCTGTCGACGGCCGCGTGATGCTGATAGGACTGGGTAAACGCGCAGACCGTCCTGAGCAGTCAAATGATGTGGAACAATTCTGGTCATATCCCATAAATGAAGTCAAAACGGGAGAATGGTGCGACGCAGTATTCCCGATTAAAGGCAACGGAGGTATTGATATTTACTCACTCGTCGTAGTACCCCACTGCGAAGCTCCTCATGATCTTTCGGATGATTTCGTAGCATATATCGATGATATTTTAATAGACGATAATCTGTCGCCACGCATCGGACTGGAAGACTATAGCCCTAACTTCACTTGGGAAACACCTCATGGCCGACCCTCCGATCGCTGGACATCTTCAGTGGGGCTATCCGGAACCGCCGACGGCTCACAGACAATCAACATACCCACCACACCATCGAAGATGGCATACAACAAATTGTTTGAAACACCATTGAAGGCAAAGGCGGGCGAAACCGTAACCCCGGTATTTGGATATACCTCGGGATGGATGCACACATACGTGTACATTGACAGGGACAACGACGGTCAATTCTCGGCAGCAGTCGACGACAATATCATACTTGACTCCACGTGTGACCTTATGGCATTCTCCCTATACACCAACGGCAATGACAGTTATGGCAAAAACTCTGCAGGTACAACAATAAACTCAGCCAACAACGGATTTGACCGTTCAAGCATACCCAACTTTACCATACCCGCCAACTTATCCAACGGCATATACCGCATGCGCTACAAAGTTGACTGGAACAATATTGATGCTGGAGGTGACTTAAACAGCTTCACTTCAAACGGTGGCATAATAGTGGATGTGCTTCTCAACATACATGGCGACTACTGCAACGTGACCAACGACAACCGTAATGGCGAGGTACTTACCGCAGCCGGAGAAACCCTCAATGGATATCGAGCACCTTTCGGACAGGCATTGAAAATCAAAATGGTTCCGTCCAATGGATTTACTTATAACGGCATACGTATCCGCCACGGATATAATCTATCTGGCGACTCACTCGTACACGGCAATCCCCAGTTCCGTGACGAGATAATCTACGCCGATGAATTTGATGCCAACGACTGTGTAAGCATCCCGGCTGAATATATGGACGGTGATGTACTCATTGAAGGACTCTTCGTGGAAGAAGGCTCTGATAGCGGACGCGTCAAAGTCACATACGATGTGGTATGCGACAACCGTGTCGTAGCATCAAAAACCGTACGTGTCACCAAAGGTGCAGAATGGCCCAATCCTGAATTCGCATCTGAAGCATCGAGCGAGTACTTCACATTAAGTTCAAAACCGGAAGGGACATGTGAAAATGATACTGTGATTACTCTGACACTTAAACAGAACTTGCCATTTAAAAGCAGCGTTGACTTTGAAAACGCTCATTGGCATTACCTTTCAATAACAGCCAGCAAGAACTATCTCTCTCATTCAGGGGGCTCTTCCATCAATATCGGGGCAACTACAACTGCAATACCCGACGAATCCAACTTAAATTCCCAATGGGCATTTATAGGTGATGTCATAAATGGCTTCCAAATAGTAAACCGCGGAGCCGGCGATGGCAAGATTCTTTCGTCATCACACGATACAGAATCCAACACCGGTGGTTCTACTTATCCGATTATGACCGAGACACCGGTACCGTCAACTCACAACACATACTGGATGCCGACAAAAAGCACCAACATATCAGGTGAAAACGGATTCTACCTGCATCAACTCGGCCATACCTCCAACCGTATGAACAGCCGTGATTCAAAACTGGCTTACTGGACGGGAGGAGCTGATGGAGGCTCGACTTTCATTGCCACATTATTGTCCGGTTATGCCGTAACAATAGTTGCACCGTCAGCTACAGTCGGGACACTTGAAGTGTATTGTGATGGTGAAAGAATATCCAATGGCACCCACGTTGACGAAGGTTCCATAATAACTATAATGGCAACACCCAATGAATATTACAACGTTACCGAAATCACCGTCAATGGTGTAGTCATTGAACCTGTAGACGGAATATATACTTACACCGTAGGTACACAAGCCATCACTGTTGCCGCAACCTTTGAACGCGACCCTGATGCACCGATTGATTATTGTATACCTACTTACGGCGGTACCGGCACATCTCGTACCACAACAAACAAAACCGACCGCTACCTAAGAAGTCTCACCATAACCGACGGTGTAAGCTCCATAACCACCGAATCGTATGGCAGTACTGCAGGACGAGCAGTATACAAAGATGAGACATCAAAGATTCTAACTACCGAACCTGGCAAAACCATCACCATATCAGTCGATGCGTCGATGTGGGCCATGCATGATTACGTCTATGTGGACTTTGATAACAACGGATTTGACCTTAATGACAGAGTTGTATATCCGGAAACTCTCAACGGTGTCTTCTTAAACACTCTCACATTTACTGTACCCGCCAACCAGGCTCCCGGCACATACCGCGTACGCCACATGATTGACTGGAACAATAGCGATCCTTGCCAATTCGCACAAACACAAAGCAGCGATAACGGTGAGGCTATAACCGACTTCCTTATCAGAATTGAAGCCGACCAGCTCAGTATAATAACAGATGGTGAAGGCGAAGTGGAAATTTGGAGCGAAGGTAACGCTTCCGACGGTCCTACCGGCATCCAATACAGAGACGGGGATGTACTTCCCTCGGATGGTATCGCTCCGAAGATTTTTGCAAAGCCCGCCAACGAATGGAAACTATATAGTTTAATCTATGATAACGGAAATGGAACTGCAACCGACTGCACCTCAATGGCAGAAAATGTAAGTTCCTCAGTAGCCAACTACAGCGGATGGCTATTTGCATCACTCGAACGCAACGAGGGCAGTCCAACCATATCAGTAGTCTTCTCTAACGATACATCTGCCATAGATGCCATAGTCTTTGACCCCAATGACGGTCCCGTGGAATATTTCAACCTGCAAGGAGTCAAGATTGAGACTTCGAAACTTAACCCGGGATTCTACATAGCCCGCCAAGGTGAGAAAGTAGTCAAGATACTTGTAAAATAACAAATATCCACAATATAGAAATGGTGTGTCGGGATATCGCCGGCACACCATTTTTTATACCCGTATCTTTTTATACCCGTATCACGAGTAGCCGTAACGCACGTAACGTTTACACACAATTATCTGCCATCAACTATATTGAAGAACCATATACTAATAATCCCAGGCTCACCATCAACACAGCCAAGTCTATCAGCTTGGCTTTTATGTTGCGTTCGTGGAGGGCGATTACTCCGTAGAGGAACGGGACTACGACGCTTCCGCGCCGTATCATCGACACTATCGAAATCATGGCTCCGTCGAGCGACAGGGAGTAGAAATAGGCTATGTCGGCGATAGTGAGAAATATTGAGATGAGGGGGATGGTCCATCGCCAATGAAAACATGTCGCCACACCTGCTGCCTTCGGAGCCACACTCCGCATAATCAGGATGGCGGCGGTCATTATCATGCACTGGTAAAGCGAGTACCATGCCTGCACCTCCAATGGCATATAGAACCGCAGCAGATACTTATCGTAAAGCGCACTCACTGCACCGAGGACAGCCGCGCCTACCGCCATCCAAAGCCACCGTGACCGGCGCAATGAGAATCCTTCGCCGGCTCCAAGTCGGGATATGAAATACAATGATGCAAAGCCAAGCAATATACCTATCCACTGCACCATGTTCAGCCGTTCGCCGAACACTATCACAGCACCTGTAAGCACCATCACCGGACGCGATGCATTGATAGGGCCCTGTATGGTCAATGGCAGATGCTTTATAGCAAAATATCCAAGCAGCCACGAACCAAGCACGATAAATGCTTTAACAATTATCAAAAGATGTCCCTCCACTGTATTGCCTAAGCCATAGTTGGCTGAAAACAATCCGGAAATTATCACCGGAAACATCAACATGGCACCAAACACGGTATTGAGCATCAGTACCACTAGCACATTATTGCCGCGCACCGACAGTTTCTTCATAACATCATAGAATCCCAGACACAATGCCGACAACAAAGCACAAGTAATCCACATAGCAATAATATTTTAATACCGATATATAAACTAATCCATATATATACAAAAAAGGGAGCCGCGGGCGGGACTGTTCGTCCTTGCTCGCGGCTCCTCCGTTAGAGGG